>Ga0209282_1002458_pt1 | contig 10727 bp, 7 predicted proteins | sample Mtrugardesep15_FD_187529 | JGI IMG/M metagenome (GOLD analysis project Ga0209282, IMG submission 187529) | Root nodule microbial communities of legume samples collected from California, USA - M. trunc garden sep15 (SPAdes) (version 2) | ecosystem: Host-associated > Plants > Roots > Nodule...
ATCTGTATAAGAAAACTGAAACCCAAAAACCTGCTTTCCTTTTTCATCAAATAAATACACTTACAGTAAACCATGGCTCTATCAATCTGCTACATTTTCTATTGCTTGCTACCTTTCTTTTGAGTTCTTTTTAGTTTCACACTCTTCATAGAAAGCACGCCAGAGGCACTCTTGCCTTCAAGCCTTTTTGTCATATTTACCACAGTAGCCATACCTTTTTTTGCAGCAGCCCGATGTTGTGGTCGACGACTCATCATTTTTCGATCAAGTGGCCAATATGCATAAGGTTCAAGCTTATCCTTCCTCTTAATATCTCCACCAGCTTTTTTGCTAGCATATTCCTTTCCAGTGTAAGCCCTACCAGCCCTACCAGGCTCTGCTGTTCTTCTCCGCTTTTGGGCTTTAGTTCCGGACCTTGCAGACAAATGACTATCAGGCTCACTCCTAGCATCATATTCTGAATCGGCTGGTTTTTCCTCCGTCTGTTCCCCTTCCTCCCGGATAATCAAACGTCCTTCAGAATCTACCTCCATCTCATCATCGTCTGACCTTGACTTCCTTTTGAGATTCTCAGATCTAAGCGCAGACCTTACTTTCTGCCGATCAAGCAAATCAAGTGGCTCGTCATCTGATTCGTCAGACAAGTGCTCAGGAATATTGTTTTTTAGTCTCATCTTGGACCTAGATGGAAGAAGTAACAACAATGTTAGTTGAAATTGATTTTTAGGACACTTTATGCTATTGAAGGTGCTGGATAACTCATCACAGGACCGATTATTACTAATCAAGGACCACTGCCAATTTATGCAATACCAAAAAAAAAAGATAGAAAGCAGACGTAAATCCAAGAATGAAGACTTCACGTGTATTACAATAATAACAGAGTGTCACAGCAAAATTCATGAGATGAACAGACAAATTAAAAGCTTACCTGAATGAAGATGCTGCTGATTTGAGATGTGTGGAAGATTTACCCCCTCTAGAAATTGTTTTGCCGTTCATGTATTCTGCATCACTACCTTTGCTGTCTCCATCAAACTCCGAAAAAATATCAGTATGGTTCCATCTACTTTTCCTGAAAAAGACATCACATTGTCCAAATGCAACTCAAGATACAGCTTCCAAATTCATTATAGCACAATATTAACTAAAACAGAATGACTAAGGCTTTAGAAGTGTATGATATTAAACATACAGGTCTAACCCTAACCATAGAACTAATACATGTTCGGTCACTTGCAAAATTCAGAAGAAAAGTGTGTCAATTTTTGGGCACAACAAGCATGTCATGTTAACATGGCTGTGTTGTGCATGTCTTAAAAAGATTAGCGGTGAATCAAACTTAAAAACCATTCTTGCATCGATATTGATAACTTTTAACTGTAGAAGTTCACTAAACTTCAATATATACAAGAAATTAGCATATATATATATATATATATATATATATATATATATATATATTTGAAAGGCCGCTACATGTAAGTGGATAAATTCAAAAAGGGTTATGTAATTAAAACCAGTTCTCTTCATTTTGAATAAAGTAAATAAGTACAGGACCATTACCTGGATGTAGTTGCTTTTGAAACATGAGACCTAGTTTCTTCAGATTTGGCACCTCGGTTCCTCTCTTTCCGCTCTTTGATCTGTTTTACAAATGGATCGAAAATTACACGGAGACTTCCAGATAAAAGAATTATCAAAATGATGTTCAACTAACCTTGCGTATGTTGGACAGAAGTTTCATATGTTCTTCAGGCAGGACAGCTTTAACAGCCTCCAATCCACACTTCGTGATAAGCATTCCCAAAAGAAGTTTGACCTGAAAATAATTTGAATCTCGCTCGTTTAAAATATGAATATATAGGTTGAATTCCAAAACAACAGCCATCCTCAACAAATCAATGAAATCACATTGTTAATTTCCTTTAAAAAATGATCAAATAAAATGACAAAAACAGAAACCTTTGCTTTAAAATGATTTTTGGCTTCATCTTGCCACTGAAACAAACACTCAACCACGCTCTTCAGATGCATTTGCAATCCTTCCGCTTGTGATTTGGCTACTAAAACCTTTAATAAACCAAGATTGGCCTACAGGGAGAAAACAAATATTTAATTAATAGCTCACTTCAGCAAGCAATGCATTTAACCAACAAAATAGAAAATGAAACAAACCTTGGTTATCTCTCTATTCTTTTTTTCGAGCAGGACAAATGTAGATGGAAGCAAATCAAAAGCAGTTAAAGCAAGGTCAGAGAATTCATAGGCCAAACGAGCTAAACCTTTGACGGTTGCACTTATCATATGTGGAGTTTTTCCAACAAGGCCGCGAGCAACCTAAGCTCACAAAACAGCACAAAATCAAATTACTGTTGGTATGGTTAAGGCAAAGTGTACATATGTAAAATAAAGATGAAAAAGCACGGACATTAAACTGTAAATTTACCTTGATAAAAAATTGATAGAGGTTATTTCTGTTCCCACCTCTCTCCTCGTCTCCAAATGCATGGGCAATTTCGACCAGAATGTCATAAGCCCTGTTCCTGGTTTTCTTATTAGCCTGTAAAAATAACTTCAAAATTCAGCACCTCTGGAAGCTTGTGAAATTAATTTAGATGGGTAAGAAGTGATGTCTGGTACAAACATCATTTGATTCCTTTCTGAACATTATACGCACATAATAACTAAAATCACATATAAAACAATCACAGACTGTTTATTTTATTGCCAGAGCAAACACAATAATGGCCATTCCATCCTATTACTTAAAAACTTAATACAATTACAGAGCGAAGTTGAATGAAAGTAATGCATTTTTATTGACTATAAAGATATATCACTTTTATTCAGGGGATATGTGCTTGGTGATTGAAGACTGAAGTAATATGTGTTTGCTGGAACCTCAGAAGAGTACGGGTCAGCATGATATGTAGAGAACACCCGCTTATGGTCGTTATGGAATCATAAGTGCCCGGGTTTATTTACTCCTTGAATACCATCATTTTGGATGTTACCAGTAGCATGCAACAATTCTGTTATGCATCTTAGTGTGTTACACATGGCAGCAACAAAAACAGGCTCATAATGTACGAACATGGTTGCCTATTTGAATTACCCAGTGTGCTATTGTATGTGCAACAGCTCACCACTCCTTACAACAAGGAATGGACAGATCAGGAAGTTCCCAGTTAGGCTCATGAGGGTTCACAACCTAGAGCCCAAATGTGTGGATACTGGATACCCAAGAAATGTACGAGTATACTGATGCCAGAAAAAACCGAGCAGAGCCAAAAGAAATACACTGACTCATTTATTAAAATAAATGCTACGTGGGAGAGGGACAAATAAAACTGCCTAACTAAGTTTCCACAATTAACACTGCATTACCTCTTTAAGAGCCAGTATTATCTCAGTGAGGAAAACTTCTGGCCAGGCCATTGAATCATCCTGTCAACAGTACATAAGTTCAGATTATTCATGCTATTAGTACAAGTATAATATGAGACAAGACAATATTTAGAACATATCAAAGACACCGAACATATCAGATACACCACAACAAAAGTGTGCATTAAGGGGACAAACATGGATGCAATAACCCAATTTTGGATACCTTTGATTTCGAGTCTTGGACTGTTAAGAAGTAAAGGAACTCAACTTTGACTGCCTCGGACTTCATGACATGGAGTATCAAAAAGTAAAGGCAATCAAGTCTATGGCGTTTGGCAGAAGAATGGCAAGGAAGAATTTCAACCATAAGCCCAAGCAGCACCTCAAGCTTCGATGAAACAAAACTATCCGAGCTCTGTCAAGAATAATCCAACAAGAAAAAAGTAAGCAGAAATGTTTTTCTAACATGGAACAAATAGGAGAAGCATAACCATGACAACACCCGTGATTGAACATTTTAACCAAAATATTAAAATAATTTGAAACTTCTGCGTTAATAAGAAAAATCGAATAGTAGGAAATAGACAAATACCCTGAGTATGATCGAGAGAACTTTGTATGCTTTCTTCTGCATGACACCAACATCCTGCAAATAAATATCACAATAACCATCTTAACTTTTCTATTTGAAAACAAAATTTCAGAAATTGCTTGCAAGGAGCACTATATATCTCTGACAAACCTGCAATGCTGGCTTTAATACTTGAAATAATAAATCAATATCTTTTGTATCTAATCCAGGCAACAATGAAACTGCGAAATCAAGAAGCCGCGCCCTGGGATGAAAATAAATTCTATTAAATAATACTGACACCGAAAAATCAAATAAGATAATTCAAGTAAAATGCAGATTGAACTAAAAATAATTTCCAGCTTCACGAAAAAACCAATCAGACACAATCGAGAGAAATAGAAAATAATCAACACCTGAGAACTGATTGAGACACGTCGTCTGATGCATCAATCTGCATAGAGCTGTCTGAACCATCTATTCTGTTGGCATTTTGAGTACATTTTAAGAGGTCTGACATCTTCTTCTTAAATAAGTTCTGCACGACTTTCTTTTCTGCTATAGAAGCAATGTCACTAATTGTGCCCTGTAAATGAAGCAAAATCATCGCTGTAAGCTTCCTATATATCAAGAAACCAAGAAAAACATCTGTTCGTGAAAACGATGCAGCAATCTTTCAACGCGAGGAATGAAATTAAAAAATGGTTATTATTATTAACATTCCTAAAAATCATTATCAGAATAATGAAGATATGTCTTCTGTAGTTGTCTTGATATGCCATATATAACTTCTATTTCTATATTCATAATTGAAGGACATAGTAGAAGACTTCTAGAGCTTTTTGCTCTAGACATCTACTCATGGACAACTAATGAGCAATACAGATCAATAAGCTCTACAAGCCCACATAATCACTATTCGATTTTTTAAATCGAAGAGATGGATATTTCTTGAGAGAGAGCATATATTGTCATATATTTACTTCAAGCTTGACCTTAACTTTTTACTAGAAGCAAAGTGAGCTCGGACAATGACATATAAATGCAAAATGCTGGCAACTGGTGAGAATTATTTCTTTGATATTACATATATACCCTGAATCTTTGTTGGTAAAATACAGTGATCAGCACATCCTCAACCAATTAAAATACCATGAGTGAAACTGATGATGATACATGGCAAAATTTGTATAATAAAAGCTGAAACAAGGGCAATGGATAATTTAAGAATTGCATAGCACATACGAGCACAACAAGAAAAAAACAGTGACATAAACAGAACTGCAAACTCCAGTTTTATGTTATGCGAACATGCATGCACAATTGGCTCAACTATAGTACATTGAAGAAATAGTACCTGCAAACAACCACCATCATCTTTTGTAGATTTCAGGAACACGTCTGACAGATCTTTCAACAAGTTCTTGGCAGATATCTCCAATGCCCTCAAATTTTCTGTTGCAACCTGTTGTGAGTAATTAACCAAGACTTGTTCTTTGGCCATATCTTGCCCAATATCATCTTTATCATTTGAGTCCTTTATGTTCTTGTTTTGTCTAATCAGAAGCTGCAAACTAGTGCATATTATTCCACGAATATCAGGTTCTTCTTTTAGTGTATTACGTAAATGTCTCTCTAGATCCTTGAAGCTTTTAGCTGTGTCTGAAGGATAGTTACAAAATGAAGGCAGTAAAGACCACAAAGAGTAAGCAAGTGAGTCTGCATTCCTTGATGACACCGTCAGTCCCTGCTTCTCAAGCTGTAAAGTGTACAGAGTAGAAAATGAATACAATGGAGGAAAAAAAACGCTGCATCTCAAAAAACAATGTCCAATACCTTTTGAGCCTTCTCCCTAATACGTCCAATCATAGGCGAAATTTCCTCGGTAAAATATTTTAGACGTGCACCAACAATATACTGTTTAAGAATTGGAAAAAGCCATATATTTGAGACAGATAAATCTTCAGCTTCCAAATTCAATGGTATAAAGGATAAGAAAGTTTCAGGTCCCATTGCAACAAGAGCTGATCCAAGGCACGTATGAAGCTGCACGACATAGAATATAGCAGTACTTTACATCAGTAATTTGTTGTACATGAAAAAAAATTGAAGATCAGACAAATTCCCAGATCCTCTTAACAAAAACCAACTTATTTATGATACTGGCTAAAAAAACTACCAGGAAACCACTCAAATTTCCATGAATCAATAGAAATTCAATACTATATTTTGTTTAGACAAATCACATAATAATAATAATAATAATAATAATAATAATAATAATAACAACAACAACAATAATTATTATTATTATTATAATATAATAAACATGCATACATCATCATCAACAACAGTGAATGCCCATTTTAATACGTATGATATGATAAACTGGGATTTGTCACAGAATAACTAACAGGGTTGCTACAAAACACCTATTTGCTTTTGAAATTATCAATATCATAATATAATAATTCAAAAGACATTCAACTTTTTTACAGGTCAAACATATTAAATACTGTTCATAATTGGGACATATGGTTGTTCTGGTAAAGAACATATCAAAGCTCATTTTATAAGATTTTGAGTTTCATATTTGTGTGGTTTGGCAACAAAAAAATGCAACATAGAAAAGATAGTTAGACCTGTTTCCTAAAGGGAAAATCTTCATCAGGCAGCTTCTGCATATCTTCCAAGTTTTTGAGTATACCTCTCATAAAGTAAGGAGATTCACTTCCTGCATTGAACATAGCAGTAATATCAAAAATAAGTTAACAGGAATTTTACACTGTATTATTTGAGGAACGAAATTATGTGAAATTGTAAGGAAAAATCTAACAGAAAAACCGGGAGAAGTACAAAAACAATTGTATACATTATGTAAGAAAAAATCTAACAGAAAAAACGGGAGAAGTATAACAGCAATTGTATACATTATTATTCAAACTACTACTATAAATCAAACTAACGAACGAACAACCAACAAACTATATAAATTATAAGCCAATGCAAGAAACAGAAACAAAACTTAACAGCAATCAAAATACCTAATTTGTGAAACATTGCGGAAACAACATCAAAAACTCTGTCCCAGGCAGCAGCATAGTGATAATCAAGTAAGCTCTCAACAGTTGCACAAATTTTCTCAATAATGGTTGGTCCTGACCTCCTTGATTCATCCAGAGTTATCTGATCCACGCCCTGTTTAACCAAACTTTCATCAATGCAATAATTGATCATGCTTTTGAGTGCATCTGTGGCTGCGAATATGGCCTCTTCATGTTCAGATGCCAAAATATCTGCACATTTAAAAGTAAAAAAAATATAATTCCATAGTTGCCAAATAAAAACAGGTAAACATATGCACAAACACAATCGAGACTCATGATACCTTTGAGATCACTGAAGACACTGGGAAGCTTAATTACACACATTTGCCTGTTTAGAGAAAAAACTTTCTTCATTCCAGCATCAAGCAAGCGAGCAGTAAATGTCATACCATCTCCAGAAATCTCATTCGATGAGGTAGAAAGAGCCGATAATGTGCACAACACCTCAAGTAGTGCTTCAGACGAAACTTCTGATGTTGAGTTAAGACAGATAAAATTCAAAGCATCCATTATGCGCCTAGTGACTAGGGGTTGTCGCAGATTCAATAGAGTTTTGAAGTGCTTGAGAATGCTGTTCTTGTCTTTTAGTGACAACAAAGGAAGGCATTCTTTCAAGGCATCAAGAACATACAAAACCTGTTGGGCTCCCTTAGTTCCTTCACCAGCATTTGCATTTGCTCCACCAGCAAGCAGTAAAAACCTTTCAAGTAGGTTTTTGACACCTTCACTTGCAGATGCTAATAGCGAAGACTTTTGAAAGTTTATCAAGACATCACAGAGGCCCAAATGGGATTGCCTTCTTACCTGTTGCAAGAACTAGTCAGCACACACCACTCAAGTATATACCATAATTTAGAAAACAAATCAAAAGTCACGTAACCATGCTACATCCCCTCACCCCAACAGTCAACAACATTTAAAATTTAAAATTTCGACACGATACACACACAAGCTCAGCAAATTAAAATACAAGCCCCAATCCCAGCTACTACATGAACAACGTGATCTATATTGGAATGTTAGAGATGAAAAAGCGGGAAAAAGCGCAAATTATAAATCATATTCCGTATAAATAACAATTGAAAACTAGAGCCTTTTCATAGAAAAAATTGTGAGCAAAATGACGGTAGTGAAAGATTGAACACTACGCAGGATCAAACCAAACCAAAGGCAGTGTACAACTTGTATTAGGTATTAGGATAGTATCAACTAAGTAAGACAGTCTTAAAAAAATGAAGATATCAATCACAACAATATCATATAGAATATAGTATATGCACTAAAGTAATCGCAAATTTTGCATCCACATGGCTCCAATCAATAGTAACCATCAAATTATTACAAACATTTGAATTTAAACACAATTAAATTACTTCTAAAGTGAAACAAATAAATCAATATAAAAAAGAAGTTTTAAATTCACAAATCGTTACCTTGGGTCGTGAATCAGTGAGAAATCCTAACAAAAGATTGAACAACGTCGACACATCAGACCAATGAACACTATCCCTATGAATCAACAAATGCGAAACACACTTCAATCCATCAACAACGACACTCTCCGAATTCTTCGAAGACGGAGAATGAATAACTTTCAGAATAAGCTCAGACAAAGACTCTCTCTCCTTCTTCAACACAGCCACTGGAACTTTAACGATAACAATCGAGAGAATCGTTAAAAGCGATTCAATGAGGTGGTCAGGTGGATTAGGTTCCGGTACGATGCGGTTCAGGGAGGAGCAGGTGGCGCCGAAGTATGCGACTGGGGTAGAAGGGAGGTTGTGGTCTTTGAGTTCCTGTGACATTGCGCCGATGACGGTGCAGAGGTTTTGGTGGTTAACGGCGGTGGATTTTGAGAAACGAGAGAGGATTGAATTGCATATGTCGTCGTTGTTGAATGTTGGTTGCTCCATTTCGATTCCTTCCATGATCGGAAATGGAAATGGAAATCGAACAGTAAACCCTGGCTAGCTAGCTCCCACGGCGGCAAGGGTTTATTGAGAGAGCGAGAGAGAGTGAAACATTAATCAAACCCTACCACTTAAAATGCTTCTTCCTATTTGTCTAAAATCATTTTTTTTACTTCACCAACATTTTTTTTTAACTACTATCTTTTTTTTAACTACTGCTAAACTATCGACCCGTGCAGGTCCTACCGACTAAAATAGACACCATTAAGTTATACCGTAATCAAAAATTGTAGTGAAATAAGACATATGATCAAAATACACTTCGTTTTCAATTATAAGACCGTTTATAAACCTATATTTGTCCTTAAATATAATATCATCTATAAATTTTTAAACACATTCGATATTCTTTTTTCAATTCTTTACATAAAGGAAAATATCGTAATGGTGAGATATTTTTTAGATAAATTTATTATTCCAACAACTTTTTTTTATATCCATAATTTTTGTGAACTACACCAATAATTTAAGGACGAAAAGTAGATTCATCATATCATTTTAAAGGTTCATTTTACATTAGTTAAGAATTTTATTAATTAGTTGTTTTTTTACCGTAATAAAAAACCAAACCATATTTCTATTAATGAGTTGAGCCATATGCTTTGGTACTTGTTTTTTTCATTTGTAAAACTTAAGAATTTTTATTTACCAACACTATTTGAACTTCATATTACTTGAAGAAACTAAATTCTTTGCCATTTAAAAATAAAAATATTGACAAATCTGATTGTCTGTACAACTTTTCAGGGGAATTTTAATTATATATTTGAACTAACATGTATCATATAATAACATTATTTTTGGAATTGTAGTTAACAATCTAAGTTGAAGAACCATACCCATAAATTGCAGAACCAGATTCATACCAAAAAAAGTCTCTAGAATTGTAGATCAAAACTCGACATAGTATGTCAACGATATAGCAACTGTTGTATTTTTTTAGTGGCCACAACATCAAATATATAAACTCAACGGTTTCTGAAAATGACGGAATAATATGGTTTTCAAATAAAAAAACAATTACATATTTAGTTTCAGTTTACGCATATTCTAAGAAGTTGTGAAAAATAAGAAGAGAAACAATAAAATAGAAAATCATAAATGATAGAACGTACAATCAGGGTCTTGACGAAAAGAATTAAGAGTATAAGATAAGATGCAAAATACACACAAAAAAAAAAAAATCTATAACATCTACTTGCTTGCATCTCAGAAGCAGCATGAGTCTCCACTCTACACTACAAAAATGAAGAAAAACACATAAGTGAGTGTTTCACATAATCAAATTAAGTTGTCTATAAATTAATGGAGATGAGATATTAGAAAACCTATCACCTATTTTTACCAAATTCAATTTTATGGTACCTTCTTAGCATGACATACCTGACTCACCATTTTCTTCATTAAAAATAGACAACAATAAACCATGATCCAAAAGAAAGCATTGCAAAAATAGTAACTAATTTCTTTATCAGTAACTGTTTTTCTAGAATTGAATATGCCAATATTCTTTATCATATTCATTATGCAGCAAAGCAATCCACTATAAACATATCATCTACTTAAATCTCAGTAATAAACAAAAGAATAGAAGAAGAATAAAGCATCTACTTAAAATAATGACAAAAATTACCCCAATCTCTTTCTTTTTATTAACTTGTACTACCACCTGAACCAAGTCTTTTT
>Ga0209282_1002459_pt1 | contig 10725 bp, 5 predicted proteins | sample Mtrugardesep15_FD_187529 | JGI IMG/M metagenome (GOLD analysis project Ga0209282, IMG submission 187529) | Root nodule microbial communities of legume samples collected from California, USA - M. trunc garden sep15 (SPAdes) (version 2) | ecosystem: Host-associated > Plants > Roots > Nodule...
TCAGAAGTAAAGATATTAAATTAGAGCATGATATCAATAAGGCATTGCAATGAAAACCTTGAGAACTTTTTCTTCTTCAGCTGTCCAATTCAATCTCTTACGTTTTCCAGTCAGCATATTCTGCTTCTTGCTGCAGTAAATAACAATAACTCATTTACACAACCAACAATACCTAAAGACAAATCAACTCTCCATCAAAATATCAGCTCTATCCTACAAAACACTGACAGAAAAAACGGATATCAAACGCAACACTAACACGTAGACACCAGTAATAAGTTGATAAAATAGAACTGATCGAACATAACCACATTTGGGGTCTGTTTAGTAAGCCACATATCTGAGCTTATAGCTTATGTCTTATAAGCTCATTTGATTAAAAAAGACACGTTGGTAACCGTCACTTTCTCACGAGCTTATAGCTTATGTTTACTAGTTTATAGCATTTTTTAAGCTAATTCAAGTAGCTTATAACTTATCATTTTTTATCTCAATTTTACCCTTGCAGCCTTAATTGAAAAATAATTAAACATTAGTTAAATATATTTTATTTATGTCATTTCATACTTAGAAGCTAGTTTAGCCACTAATTTTATCAAACACTAAAAATTCAATCATCTAGCTTATCCGCTAAGCTAACTTATTACCTATCGGCTATAAGTTCATTCACTGTAAGCTTTCTTATCAACTATTTGCTATCTTTTACCAAAGAGCCTTAACATGCCTTCAATCTAAAGTGTCGGTGCTACATAAAATATAACTACTACTATTGCTACTTAATTGATGTTGACATGAGAAATTAAACTAAACTTGAATAAATCAACAAAAACATGAATAATCAAATTTCACATTCATTGAACTTCAGGTTGATGAATGACTCACACTCGCTTTCGTATACTTGAAGTTCTGGAGCTAGTAACTTCCTCCTCGTCTACGTCATCACCACCACCACCACCACCAGTTTTCCGTTCCCTGAGCAATGCTTTTTTCACAGGAGCAGCCTTACGTTTAACATTGGCACGACTTTTCTTCTCCGCCATAGAAACATCATAATCAGAATCTTTAGTTTCACTCACTGAACTGCCCGATACAGAAACCTTTCCTTCATCTTCATCTTTATCATTTTCATTATCATTATTACTTTCCTCTTCAGAACCAGAAACTTTCGGTTCATCCACTTCCGGTTCATTCACTTCCGGTTCATTCCAGTTTACATGATCCTGAGCCGGTTCCGGTTCTGTTTCAACCGGTTGCTTTTCCTTATCCTTATGCACTGTTTGGTTTGTGTCTAAAAAGCTAGAAAGAGCTTTCTTTGCTAGAATCGCTTTTTCTCTTAATTCTCTAGTTTTCTTCAACGCGCGTTTGTACCCACAATAAGGACAAAAGAAGTTTCCAGAATCATCAAATTTAGGTTCGGAACCGATGCAAGTGACGTGGACAGAAACGGGGCAATCGGTTTGGTAGCATACGAGCAATTCACCTCCGAGTTTGTTGCAGGTAATGCAAATATTATCGTCTACGGTATCAACGGGTACGGTTTCCGGAACGGAATCGGGAAATGGAGTGTGAGTGTGGTGGTTGTCGTCGCCGTCGCTGTCGCTGTTGTAGACGGTTGCATTGTGGTCGTCGTTGGCGGTGGAGAGGAGAGGAATCGGAGAGGCGGTGGAAGGTGTTATACTACGGCGGCGAACACCGGTGACGACGGATTTTATTCTCATCGCTCACACTTCTGTGCTTTTTCAGAGGGAAAAAGATGATTGGTTCTAAAACCCACAAAACACCCAAATTTGAAGTAATTAGCTTTGTAATATTAATTAAATGTAATTATTAAACAAAGTACTCCCTATATAACCACTCTTTGATTTTATTTATTTTTGTCTCTAAATCTAAACTCGTTTTCAAACTGCTAGATGCATTTATTATTTTTTAATTTAATACACATACAATCAAAGGACAATTTAGTAATATTAACACATAAAACAGACATATTAATTACACCGACAACTTTTCTTAAAAAATATGAAAAAAAACAAAAAGGTTTACATACAGGGACGGAAGGATAAAATTAATTTTGTAAATTAAATTAAAATTTGGTTATATTTGGAAATAGACAAAATTTTAAAATAACACATGCCTTTGAAAATTACAAATCACATTGATTGAAACTTTTTTTTGAGGGTACATTGATTGAAACTTGTCAAACAAGTTTAACAATTTTTTACTTTTTTTTGGTTACAAACAAGTTTAACAATTGAATTTACTCTTCCAATAGAAGATTCTCAATTTTGGCTCAAAAATAGAGAAGATTTTATATTTTTTTTAAATCTTTAAAATTTACTAGTCTTTTAGATTGGAATGTCTTTTAAAGTATATTTACATGTTCTAACTCAAACCTTGATTTTCTTTACTGTTCTAATTGATTTTAATTAGAAGATAAAATTTGAATTTTATATATCAAAATCAATTTTTAAAGAGCAACACTAAATTGCTAATATATTCCATTTTTTATTGTTCAATTTTTTTAAAAGAACAACAAAACATATCAAAATCAATTTTCTATGATTAGCTTAAATTTATTGATTAAATCCAGTGGTAAAACTACATGCCTAAAATCTGAAAATCACGGATTAAAGCTCTACTAATGCCTTTAGAGGGAGGTAACTGTAAATATTTTTGTAAATATTCTTTAAATCTGAATGTATTTCATGCCTTGGCCAAAGGTACCATACTTCCATCCAAAATTTATTTATTTTTGGTCAATCTTCATCCTAAATTTATTATTAGCAAAAAGGAAAAAAATACACTTAATAATGATAATCCAATATTTACAATCATTCTAAAATTGCAATTACAAATGGACTTTCGTCATAATATAACTTGTCACTAACTATCCATAAATCTTACCTCAACTCGCAAAAATATTGAAAATAATAGGTCGAGTATCGTGATTAGAGTTCAAACCTCAATTATCATTAAATGTCGGTGTAAAATTAACCAACATCACACTTAAACATACTATTTAGATATAAATAGTATGTTTGTAATAAAATTATTAGTTGATTCATTCAGGTGCTTTGTTTTTAAAATGAAAAAAAGAGTAAAAAGAAAACAAAGGTAGGTGCATTGTTTAACAAAATAAGAGAGAATTAGGCTATGTTTGCGTCATTAGAGCCACGTAGATAATGAGTTTTCATGAATTCAATTCTTAATCTCTTCTTGTATCATATCTTCTCTGTGCTTAGATCTAATCAAATGGCAGATTCTATGACCAAAGAATAAGAAAATATAATTTGTTAGTTAAATTTCTCTTAACTTAAACTTGTTTATTATCTGCATCCCTTTGAGTTAACTCCCCTTCTGAATATTCATCCACATATAAGTCTGTTTAGACAATGAAATTGTGAAAGGTTAGTTCATACTTTTTGTTTTAATTTCATTTTTCTTCTAACTTTCCACAACTATTAAAAATGTATAAACTTGTGAATTGTGAATGATATTTTGTCACGTTCTAATTGTTTTCATGCAGGTGTTAGTTTTTATTCGTTTGGTAAACATTTCTACAAGGAAGACTTTAAATTTTGAAACCAATATGAAGAGGGCTATCTCGGTATGTCGTAACAATTCCTTGATTGCTAAGTTACATGCATTCTACGTTGATGTCTGATTGTAAGTACGACACATTCTCTTTATTTCTCAAAAGAGATTGAAGACTCGGTCCGTGACTAAAAATTATATCAATGCATTTTCTTCTTTCTTTATATAGTTAGTAATATCATTGTGTTAAGAAAGGTATGGTTGTGCAGGTGGGATCTTTAGAGGGAAGTGGTGTGATAGAACTCGAAAACGCGAGCTTACTTAATCCTTCTTCGTTTCCTAAAAAAGACGCATCATTTGGAGAAGATTCACCAATTGATCATGAGTGTAGGAATTTCTCACAGGATGTAATAAAAATTAAGATGCTTAGTAGCATAAAACTTGTAATCCTTTCAACCAAGATAAATTTACTCCTGCCTTTTGGTCCCATGGCAATTTTGGTAGATAAATTGTTTCATAGTCATGTAAGTTTCTTTGTTCATTTGTTTGCTAAATATTCAATTGTAAATCATGCTACTTTTGATTTCTTCAAATGTGTTTCAGGGCTGGGTCTTTCTTTTTAGCTTATTAGGCATTATACCCTTGGCAGAGCGTTTGGGATATACAACTGAGTAAGTAATTCAAAATTTCACGCTCAAGAGTTTTAACGTTGCTGCATTTCTAGAGTTGGATTTGGACCCAGGATGCTAAACATTTGTTTATTTTTATTTTTTTGGTGCTGGATACCAAGCATTTAGTTGCACATAAAACTATTGCTAACTTTATTTTTACTAAAATATTAAGTGTGGGAATAATTTTGTGATGTAAGTATTGCAACTGAAATAAAACCTTATTATAATCATTATGCATAAAACCTCAATTCTTACCCCCTTTTAGTGAAGAAGATGAAAACAATGTCACATTTATTCTGTTTTGTCGCTGTTCTTTTGGTATGCATGTTCTAATAAGATCAATCATATGTGATGTTTAATACAACATGCTCAAATGGAATTTGATAGAAACTTAGTTTAAGCATTTGATTATAATGGAAATTTTTGTCTGCCTTTGATGCAGGCAATTGGCTTTCTTTACTGGACCTGCAGGTAATTTTAGCTTTTCCTTCAATTAATTACATCGTAATTTGTTTAACTTTGTGCAATTCTGTTCATTGAAATTCTTCTAAAGTAGCACACAAGTTTTTTTTTTTTCTTTTCTTTCCGTTCCCCCACTGCTATATACATTTAGGGACGTCAATTTGCACCTATAAACGAGAATCTCTGAGGAATTTAAGTTTTTGCCAAAACTCGGTAACATAATCGTTAGCAGCCTATTTTAATTACTTCATTTCCAATATGACTTTGTGTTGCAGTTGGTGGTCTTTTATATGCCACATTTGGAAATGCAACAGAATTAATTATATCAATTCACGCCCTCAAAAGTGGATTGGTTCGTCTTGTTCAACAATCGCTACTCGGTTCAATTTTATCTAACCTATTGTTAGTGCTTGGATCTGCATTATTTGCTGGTGGATTAGTATTTCATAAGAAAGAACAAGTATTTAACCATGTATGGTTTTGTTCAATTAAAACAATTTCGCTTTCTCTGAGTTTATAATCTTTTATAGCAGAAATTGACCTTAACTGATCATCAGGCAGATGCAACTGTGGATTTCGGATTATTATTGATGGCGGTAATGGGACTGTTATTTCCAGCAATTCTCCATGCTACACAAACAGAATCAGAATATGGGACATCTCAGTTATCTCTTTCAAGATTTACTAGTTGCATTATGCTTGTGGCATATGCTTCCTATATGGTGTTTCAATTGAAGATTCAGAAGAATTTAGAACTTCCACTTCATGAGGTTAAGCCTTAATTGTTAGTGATTAATGCAAATTATGATCCAGGTTACTGCGAGAATCGTACTAATATTATTTTTGATCTATAATTGTAATTAATGATTTTTAGGACAAGAATTTCAATGAAGATACTTCAAATGATGCAGAAACTCCTGAGATTTCAATGTGGGAATCAATGATATGGATTTCAATCTTAACAGGAGGTATATCTATCCTGTCAGAATACTTGGTTAACACCATAGAGGTAAATTAAAATCTTAGAAATAATATGTCATCTCTTTCACATGCTCACCTTATTTATTTCCATTCCTCTATAGAGCATATATCTTTTGTTTGATTCAATTTTTTCCCCCATTTTCGACTAAATAATAATAGCATATTCTTTGTCGTAAAAAAATAAAATAAAATTCATAATCTTTGTATACTTTTTCCTTCCTAATATTTGTGTTTTTATGGGATAAGTTATTGATATAACATATAATAAAATATATTCAGGGGGCATCAAAAGAGTTTCAAATGCCTGTGTCATTTCTTAGTGTTATTCTTCTTCCAGTAGTAGGAAATGCTGCTGAGCATGTTGGATCTGTTATGTTTGCTGTCAAAGACAAACTTGTAAGTATTATAACTACTTACAAGTTTTGTGATTTTAACATATATGAAAAGTTTTGTTATAAACTTAAGGGTAAGTTTTGTGTTCTTTTCATTAAAAATGGATACATTAATATGTTACATTTAATTTATATGATGAAAAAATAATCTGAATGATAAATGAAGATGAGCAAAATTAAGAGTGTTTACTGGCTCTGTAGGACATATCGTTGGGCGTGGCTGTAGGATCTTCAATACAAATATCAATGTTTGTGGTAAGATTTTGTCAATGAAATTTGTTAAATGTTTTTTTTTGGTTTTTCCATGGGTTGTTATAGTTTTTCATAGTTCCTTAACCGCGGTGTTTATTATGTTATGAATCAAGTTTAACGAAGCAAAACAAAACACAAATGCGATTCAGGTTATAGAACTCTTACAAAATGAAATTGAATAGAACTGAATATTTTGAGATACAGATTCTAGGTAACACTCTACTAATCATCTTATTCCATATGAATGGTTATTACTGCATTCCTTGCAGATTCCATTTTGTGTGGTCGTTGGATGGATGATCGAATGTCCTATGGACTTGAATTTTAAGCCTTTCGAGACAACTTCACTTTTCATGTCAGTTATCATAGTTGCCTTCATGTTGCAAGTAAGTCATTCACTGAGCTAAATTTCTTCTTCGTAATTTGTTGAGTATACTACAAATGATATTGTATTAAGTTTGTCTTTAGTAATGTCTTATATGAACTGCCTATATCTTCATGGATTTGATCTTTACTTGTGTTAGGACTATTAGTGTTAATTGTTTAGTTAGTCCTTACTTGGCACGTTACTTGTAATGCAAGTAAGAACAGAGACGATTAATCCCTTGTGTAATTGGCTATATATATGCCATGAAAATGGATAATCACATTTAAACCTTACAACTTGAACTTTGTTTCGAAATGTAGAATGGAACTTCAAACTACTTCAAAGGGATGGTGCTCATTCTCTGCTATTTGATAGTTTCTGCAAGTTTTTTTGAACATATTGATCCTATGTTAGTTGGTGAGTTATGAAACCCTTCCTTCATCTTAAATAGAATATTCGAATTCAATTATATACGGTTTTTTAAAGTATAAGCTCCAAGTGTTTCATTAAAAGCTCCAAATTTTATTTTTTCAGAAGATAATCCCTCGACTGCCGGTCCATAAGAATCAGTTGCCTTTAAGGTCTCTCTTGTTTTCTTTTTCTCTCCTTTCTGAAACCAAGGATTGGTTTTGCGACTTCGTGGTAAAATATCAAGTTAAAGAATCTTCAAGACCATAGGCTAAAGTGGAGAATAAGATATGTATATCTAACAGAGGAAATGATATCATAAATTAAGAAGCTCATGAATATTGTTCCAGCTTACTGAAGTTAAATATTGGTAGATTTTTCGACTTGTCCCCGCTTAAGGTTTATTTTGCACTATTGAGTTGTTGGTTATGTACATTTAATACTCTATTCTTATTCTTTTTATGTACTACTTCCAATACTGAAACAAGATGATGGCAACTGTACTTGTATAAAAAAAATGATAGGCAAGTGGCAACTGTAGTAACTAGTAACCAAAATCCATGTTGTACTAGTGTTCAGTATTATAAAATCTATCTATCTATATACATTACCTTAGTTTTTTTCCTTCTTAAAATCACTTATAACGAAACATGTGTACGCAGGAACGGATCCCGAAATTTTTATAAATAGGGTCAAGGTCGTTTATGAAAAATGTTTATAAAATACTAAAGATGACATCATAATATTGTGAAAAAGTTTATAATATAAAAATTATAGTAATATACATCCAAAAATTTAAAATACGTTAATATTGAAAATGTATGTCCGATAAAAATGAAAAAAAAATAAAAATAGTTTCACCTTCGAGAATCCTTCCAAGTTGATTTGGTTGGATGGAGGATAAAAAATAAACCAAATACGAAATGATATATGGAAACTAAATCCACATTTTTGTTAGCATTTATACTCTTCGGTCACTATTATAAATAAAAATCATTTTTTAGATTCATTCAATAAATAATGTATGTAGTTTATCATTTATTGAATGAACCTTAAAAATGAATTTTTGATTATAATAGTGACTGGAAGGTATACTATTTAGGAGTAGCACTAGTATCATAGTGTAATTGTTTGTTTTTAGGGCACTAAACAAGCTTTTGTGGGATCAACATAAAATTGCATGTGGGGTCATCATCTTAATTTATATAGTTACTAGTTAGAAAATAATGGACATGTGGGGTCAACAGCCCCCAATTAAGGCAGCGTGGATTCGTGCCTGTGCGTACGCGTATCTATACTCGTATCTGGTGCATGCTCGTACCCAATACATGCAATGTATGATAATTGATCACGTCAAGTGTGACCACCGACCACGCCCTCGCAACGAATTATGGGTGTCAACATAACTTATATTAAATTTTAAATTTCTTATTATTTGAAAAATTAAATAAATGTAAGAATTGTTGTGGAATGTGATGATGGTACTAAGCAAGGAGATATGGCTAAAATAAGGTAAACTTGATCGCATCCAAGAAAGGAGGAAAATAAATTGATCAGACGGTGGAAAATTATGCTGAATAAATAGCTTTTAATATATGATTTCCAATTAATTAGGGTGGAGGTTAATACTGTAAAATTAAGCAAATAAATGAGGCCAATACCGTAAAATTACGCTGAAAAAGTAGGTTAAAATTAGGGTTACAAACTGCATACGGGTTAACTTTAAGGAGTAAGAGATTAGGGTGGAGGTTAATGCTGTAAAATTAAGCAAATAAAATGAGGTCAATACCGTAAAATTACGCTGAAAAATTAGGTTAAAATTAGGGTTACAAACTGCATACGGGTTAACTTTAAGGAGTAAGAGATTAGGGTGGAGGTTAATACTGTAAAATTAAGCAAATAAAATGAGGTCAATACCGTAAAATTACGCTGAAAAAGTGGAGCACTCCGTGCCTATTCTCCATCCGTGCCTGAGAAATCCCGACATCAGTTAGGCCGATCGCAACGAAATTCTTAGAAACGCAGCTCAACCCGCTCCGGTGAATGCGGCAGCGGAGAACGTTGAGGAGAACGCTGCTCCGGTGAGTGCAGAGGTGAACATCACCAACAATAGTCATTGATATGTATGACCTCAATAGCAGGGGTGTTCGTGGTACATTTTGGTTCGGTTTTGAGGTGAAAAGTCATCTGAACCGCAAGATAAAAAAGCATGCGGTGTGGTTTGGTTTGGTTGACTTTTAAAATAAAATCTGAACCAAACCAAACCAAACTAATACGGTTTGGGTTGGATCGGTTGTTGCGGTTTTTTTCAAGACAATATAATTTTTTGTTTCCGGCTTTAAAATCGACTTAAAAAGCTAAAACATAACATATTTTCAACAATTTTTTCGACAATGTTTTTAATTTCATCTAACATTACAATTTTATTTTTACCAAAAAACATATACCATGTTAAAAATGTGGACAACAAGTATTTCTATTAGGTGATTTCCTCTAGCTCGTTTTTCTATTTCCATTTTATTGAAATAAGTGATTTTCACATCTATTTCGTTTTATTTTGTGATTTTGTCGTTTTCGTGCGACGTTGGTTGTTCGTTGTCTTTGTGCGACGTTGTTTGTTTTCCTTGTTTCTCTCCGGTATTTGATCGCTTCATATTGTCAGATCAGCTTCGATTCAGTGCAGATCCAATCAATGACTTTGACATCATCCACGTTGCAGATCCAGAAACATGGTTATTCCGGAGATTTACATATAGTCATATGTGTAGGCATTTGTACTTTGTCGTTTCATGGTATTAACATGGATGTTGTGAGCATGTTAACAGATTCATCCTTTTTGTTTTTAGCGAATTTGCATTATATCGATGTACTCTTTCAATTTGAATGAATATCTTTTATTTTGTCAAAAAAAAGTATTTCTATTAGGTAAGAAATGTAAAAGATGAGATTTTATCATTCTCTAAAATTTTAAGTATCACATAAATACATTTTTGAAATAAAAAGCAAAAAAGAAACTCAATAAGAGAAAAATATGTCATTGTATAAAAGTTTCCATTATGTTTCTGAGTATTGGTTTAGGTGACATAGATTTAGTTAATGTTTTTCTTATGTTACGGTTTGGTCTTGTTTGGTTTGGTTGGTAAAATAAAAACCGCAAATCGAACCAAACTATGCAGTTGAATAAAAAAGTGATCGAAATACATTTAAACCAAATGCGGTTTTTTGCGGCTTCAGTTTGGATTGGTTCGGTTTGCAGTTTTTCTATTGGATTTGTTTGATTTTGAGCATCCCTAATGATTAATACATGAGAACAGAAGAAAAATAATGTATGATTTATCTAATATTCAAAATTTAGATTTATTTATTTAAATTTCATGATATATTATATTTATTTTTATCATTTATCTAATTAAAATTTGTAACACTTAAATTTAAAAATTAAAATTAAAATTAAAATTAAAATTTTCGATCAGAAGTACCCAATTTTTATTTTTAATTTGAACAAGATGTGTTTTACTTACCTAATCGAATTTCTGCAGTTATTAACACTCTTAATGTAATCTGGTGGTGTAGAAACAATATGAGGTTCAATAATGTCAAGCCTAACACCAGGACCTGTATTAACATGATTGTTGCTAGCACTTCTATATCAGGAAAC
>Ga0209282_1002460_pt1 | contig 10725 bp, 5 predicted proteins | sample Mtrugardesep15_FD_187529 | JGI IMG/M metagenome (GOLD analysis project Ga0209282, IMG submission 187529) | Root nodule microbial communities of legume samples collected from California, USA - M. trunc garden sep15 (SPAdes) (version 2) | ecosystem: Host-associated > Plants > Roots > Nodule...
GTGTCAGTCTTGTCTTAAATCAATATATTATATATGTACTTTACACAATTACCAACCAAATTTGGGGGCAAGTTCTCAAATTCAAATTTCAAATTCAATTAAATTAATTTTTAATATATTCATCACTGAATACTCGTATACTCTCTCTCTCTCTCTCTCTCTCTCTCTCTCTCTCTCTCTCTCTCTCTCTCTCTCTCTCTCTCTCTCTCTCTCTCTCTCTCTCTCTCACCATTATCTCATTTTTATCTTCTCTCATTCAACACAGTTCAACGAAATCAAGGCTTTAGTAGAAAATTGGCAATTTTTCAACTCTATCATCTTCAAGCTTCAAATACAAAGTGAGCAACTTGCAATCACGGGCTTGTGTTGAAATCTTTGTACTAAAGTCAGTTATAGATGAGACTGAAAACGGTGATTTTTGGACGAATTAGATGCAATCACGAGCTTAAAAACGTATTTTTCTAGGTTCTGGTGTTTGAAGGTTGGCCTAGCGAGCCTCGCTGTCAATATCTAGGTTTTTAGGGGAAGGAGGCCCGCTTAGCGAAGCCTCTGGATCACCTAGCGAGCCTGTCACCAAACAAAAACACATTGTTTTGTGTGCTGGGTTTAGGGGGTCGTGTCGGGCATTCCAGAGCACTCATCTGGTGACCATTCTGTTTTAAGACTTAATTGTGATGGAATGAGAACTTAGTGTTTATGATGTTAAATTAGGATAAAAGTATAATGGCTAAAGAGATTTTTATGAACTTAAATTAGGAAAACAAATTGGTTCATTTGATGATTAATTGGGGAGTGTACTTCAGTAATAGTAGGGTTAAAAGTAATTGGATGATGGCCTTAAGAATTAAGCTCCAATGTAAGTTAAGTAAGAATGAGTGTCCACTTGTGATCATTAAATGATGATAATCTATATGTTTAATTGTGTTTTATGTATGTTATATCTTTGAATCTACTCATGATGTTTATGCACCTATATTCTTTTGAATGTATGCTCACCCCCTTCTTTTGTTGAGATATTGTGGCGATGTTTTGAGCTTATTTCCGCTGCACTATTTTAATTAAATTGAAGTACCTTTTAAACGATGAAAATGTGTGACACTCTTGTATGTTTAAATATTAATTGTATTTTTAATTTAGAAAATACTAGTTGGGATTAGGGTGTTACATAGCACTTCAAATCATATATTGCTCTCTGTAAAATAATTTGCACCTCTTTTCTATCATTGTTCACCTAATTTTACGATGAATTAACAAAATAGTTTTGATCAATCTCTTGAGTCAAAACCCTTTTCTAAAATTACAATCCCTTAATATCTTAAGTGAATTTGTAACCGTCGGAAGTTTTACTTGTCCGTTAATTCTTAGATCATAACTCCACATTTATCTGTCTTTAGTTTAATCCGTTAAGTTAATCAAATTTCTTAGGTTAGATTTAAAAGTTGTGGCTATTATATGATTCGAAGTGCTATGTAAAAGCATTATACTCAAGCAAATCTGAATAATACTAAAATTCTATTGATATAAAAGAGAGTTCATACAAATCACATGAATACAACTTAGAATAGGTTCATCCCATGGCTTAATCAATATAAAGTTAGCTACCCAAAACATAAGAAATAAATAACAAAGGATAATGAAACATTACATAAATTAGGATCAACTCTAAGTTGATTTGAGATCCCCTGCTTGTTCCTAGGTCCTTAGCTGCATAATATGCTCTCAAGACTCCAAAAATTTGAATTCTTGCTCCCAAATGAAGTTTGGCTTTTATAGATCTGGTTTTATAATACTCCCTCTATTCCTTTTTAAGTGTCTTTTTATAGTGAATTTTTCGTTCCTATTTCACTGTCTTTTTGGTATTTTAAAGGTACGATTTGTCAATTATACTCATTGTCAATTACTCTTAACTTTTTCAATAAAACTAATTAATGCTATCAATTTGAAAAACTAAAGTTTTTTTTTAAACAAAGTTTGTTTCTTGTTATTTTCAAATTTAAGCAAAATTTTGTTACAAACAATGATTCTAAAAAATATATTTTTTTTTAACAAAGTTCCAAGAAAAGTTAAAATTCTATAAATAAAATGAATAACAATTGTTAAAAATTTCAAGTGCAAAGTAAAAGAACATATTTGAGAGAAAAATAAATAGAAGACTCAATGAATGTTCAAAAGGAAGAAGAAGTAAAAGACTCGGTGGAATTGTTGATAAGAGGTGAAGATGGAGGAATAGTTGAAGACTCATTTGACAATATACAAGAACAAAAACAAGATGACAATGAAGAAGAAGAAGTTACATCAATATAATTTTTATATTGACTTAAAATTATTAAAAAGATGTCCACAATATTTAGAAAATTGACAATTGTTTGTTATGAGAGTGTGCAAAAAAAAGGAATTTGTTGAAGAAAAAGATAATAACTGACAATTGTTTATTACGAGAGAAAGATAACATATTAAATTTATTGGAAAGATAAAGTGTGTGCAAAAAATAGGATTTTATTGGTGGATTAAAATGAGGGTATAATAGGAAGAAAATGTGTAAAAATACACATCGTTATTTTGGTGTTAATTTTCTAAAAAGACACTTAAAAAAGAACGGAGGGAGTAGTCAAATCCTGGCACGTAGTATAGAGATCGTGCCATGATTTCTCGTTAATTCTATGTGTCTAAATTTTAACAGCAAAATCGCGTCATGTTACGGAGAAATCGTGGCATGTTAACTCATTTAATGCAGAATCATGGCACATTGACTTCCAATTGTGCCACGATTTTTCCAAAAACTTGAAATCGGCCTCTTGTCGCTTCTCAAATCATGGCACATTGACTTCAAATCGTGACACAATTTTTCCAGTAGTTATAGCTGGCCAAATAGCACCAAAATTGTGAAAAATGTACCTCGTTACATAGTCATTTGATCTTTTAACAAATCTGACTAATATCAACCTATTTCAACATCAAATCAATGAAAAAGACTCCCTAACTTGCCAAAAGCATAGAAAAGACCAAAATAAAGTGTATGACCTAGTGTGATCACATGTCATTACACTTTGTTTCACACATGTCATATTCTTTTATCTCCAATAAAGAGCACACATGAGTCAAAAGTAAAAGGAAAAAAATAAACTTAGTTTGAATTTTTTGATGATGTTGTTTGCTCGAAAATGATGTTTATTTCTCAAAAATTGATTTGATCTCTTCCTTAGAATAAAAGATTCCCAACACATGGTGAATTACGCTTATAAAGACAGATTATCATTGCTATCAACCATAAATTTGAGAATAAAGACGCATCTCTTAGTGTTTCCTTGACAAAAATATATTTTGATTTCAATGGTCAAATTTCTTTACTGATGTGATTGACATTTGACAACTGTTTTTGCATGTTGAAAGAATTATGTTTTCTCTCTTTTAAGCTTTCATTTAATGAACTTCCATGACATGTGTCATTATTCTTGCATCAATCGTTTAGTGTCCTCGTGAGCTTAGTTTAAATGGTAGAGACAATTCATAATATATACAAAGTCCGGAGTTCAAACCCCGACTACCAAAAAAAAAAAAATCGTTTAGTGTCCTCATTTACCACCACAATTGCTCTTAAAAGCTTGGTCTCACAAATAGAATCTGCAAGATCCACTTGACTACCAATGATTAAATCTCAACAACTATATACAGGACAAACTTGGCACATTTTGCTTATATGCTCCAACTTTTTTTTTGATCCTATATGCTCCAACTTAAAAGGGAGTATTGATATTTAAATAAATAGTAAATAATATATTTACGTGGTAAATATATTCTAGGTTACCTTTAAGTTATTTGTCTAAAATATTATGTACAATATTCCTTTTGTAATTAAGTTTATAATCTCCTCTGTAGTATATCTTCTGTGTTGTTATTCAAATACTTAATTTCAACATATGCCTCTTTTTGTCTGTCTTATTCAAAACACACATATAAGATTTATAAAATTATAATTTTGATATAGTTATATTATTTTATGAAAGAAAGGAGTAGATATCTCATATTTTGTGCTGGCCAATAAAAACATATGAAAAATAAAAAATAGAACAATAGAAAAATGGAAATGAAAGAAGAAAAATGAAGGAATCACCAAGAGAAAAAGGTTGAAATAATTTTCCACTTCATATTTTTTATGCTTCCTTTCAAAAAATATTATATTTGAGGGGCTAGCTCAAATGAAGAGCTAGTTTTGTAATCTCAAATGTTAAGTTTGAATTCTCTTAAAAACAGTTGCAAAATAGTTATTAGTGTTGTTTTAATTAACTTCTGTAAAAAAATTACCTTAATTAATAAAACGTTCAACCTTCCATAATTTTTTTTTTAAAAATAAAATAAGGAGTATCATTAATTTTGTAGAGATTATGCATAAATGAAAAAGTTAACACATAAAAAAATAACTTGAATACACTTTTCGTCCTCATATTTTAATCAATACCTATTGTGTGAATAGATATTTTGGTCCTCAAATTTGCCGGCACCGATCAATTTCATCCCTTAATTTCTTAAAATAGCAAATACGTCGTTGAATTTTATAAATGTCAATCGATTTAGTCTCTCCGTTAACAGTGATGACGTGTCACGTTAAGCGCTGACGTGGAATTCCAAGTCAGTTTCCATGTGTATAAGGACGAATTTGATTGAATTTTTTTTTGATTTTTTTGTTTTACTTTAAAAAAAATGAAAGTCAATACAAATTGTTACACTGTCAAATCAATCCCTAAATTATTCATTAAAAATCAAACTGGTCCCTAAATTATGTTACTCACAATCAAATTGATCCCTGAATTATTTATCTTATCTATCAATTTGATCCTTGATACTCAAGTAAAATCTGAAAACTAAAATATGTGAAGAATGTGACGAATATCCGGAAAACAAGTTAGGAACAACGGTTAAACATTATTGTTTCAACACATCCTAATAAATAACAGTTAAACTTATTGTTTAATTTTTTAAAGAGTCAAAATTGATTCTAAAGTTGTAAATTTTGGTTTTGGTATGTCTGAGTAGAATTTATTTTGCTTAATGTTCACTTTTGTTTATGACTTCTTTTTCTTATTTTTTATTTTTTTGTATATTGTTTAATTGGCATTGGGGTGTTGATATATCTTTACCAAGTAATATAGTTGATGAGGTTTGTATTAGTGAGAAAGATAGAAAAAGAACCGATGTTAATTTTAAAGTTTTAGAACTGATTTTGCAAGCTATTTGCAAACCTATATGGAGGCTTTTTTTGATGCAATTGAAATAAGGACAGTAGTAGGAAGGCATATAATTTTGGTTTGTTGGCCATACTGGTTTATGCATTAATACAACTAGCATAGATGATTTGGGATCTAAAAAAGTTAAGTATTGAAGAGGAGAAGGTTGTTGAAGCTGCTCTTTTTTTTTCTTTTTTAAAAAAAAAGGCGAAGAAATTTTATTAAGACACCAAACCAAGCACAAGGTGTGCATGGTTTACGATCAAAGATAAAATACAATAAACATTTTTTGTTTTTGGACAAATATCACTACTCCTGATTCAAGTCAAGATCCATGCCCATTATTTTATAACAAGGAATGAAAAAGGTGCAACGCATGAAGGTGCATAAGAGCAATGGTGCAGACAACAAATAAATATCATAAATTTTATTTCTTTAAAAAACATTTTAACAAAAAATTAGAATCAATTTTGACTCTCAAAAAATTAAACAATTAAGTTGAACCCTTATTTATTAGGAGGTGTTGAAACATTATTGTTTAACTGCTGTTACTAACTTTGTTCTTTGGGGATTCGTCACATTCTTTTAGGTTACAACATTTATTTGACAGTATCAAGGATCACATTGATAGATAAGATAAATAATTCAAAAATCGATTTGATAATGAGTGACATAATTCAGAGGCCAACATGATTTTTAATGAATAATTCAAGGATCGATTTGAAAGTGTAACAATTTGTATTGACTTTCGTTTAAAAAATATCCAAAAAAATTTCAATCAAATTCGTCCTCATACACGTGGAAGCTGACTTGGAACTCCACGTCAGCACCTAACGTGACACATCAACACTGTTAATGGCGAGATTTGACAGAGAGACTAAATTGATTAACGTTTATAAAATCCAGAGACGTATTAACTATTTTGAAAAATTGAAGGATAAAACTGACCGATGCATTTAAATTTGAGAACTAAAATGCTTGTTGACTCAATACCTATTTATACCAATTTAAGAATTTCAAAATAGTGTATTGGTTTTACAATAGTCCATTAAAAAGCCTTTTCTTTCTTATCTTTAGTAAATCATAGGATTGAAATCAACAAAAAAAAATTATAACATCACATCTCATAACTCACAAGAGAGTAACACTTTTTGATTTTCTGATAGAATTTTCTATTTTAAGAATGGATTCCCTCAACTCTTTCTGAGCACATGACCTTGAAGGTGACAGAACAAAGTCATTCCAAATAGAACCAGGTTCCATTACTGGGCTAGGTTCCTTGTGAAGTTCGTAGATGGAATCAGCTTCAGTATTCAAACTTGTTACATTGTTCAAGCTTTTTATGTCTTCAGGATCCACTAGTAGATTGTTATCACCATCCTTCCACCCAATAAGCTGTTTTATATGAAAAAGAAAGTTACCCTCTTCACATTTTAATACTAGTAAAGTGTCAAATCAATGACAAGATAGAAAAAGATAAATGCTAACGAGTGCTTTAAGGATTTGAGATAGAAAGTTTTTATGAAAACTTGTGCATTCAATGCATCGGAAATTTAAATATTAAGCTTTTCGAATGAACAGTTTCTTAATTGGGTATCCTTAAAGAGTGCCCTTAGAACACGTTAGCAAGACTGAGAAGAAAACGTTTTTGATTACCTTTGGTGGAACCCCAACATCGTTTGTGCAATAAAGCCTGGCATTATCAACAAGTTTGCAATATCTTGGAAATGCATCAGCAAATCTTTTGTGAGATTTCAATTGTGAATTCACCCTCACTGCCCTCCTTGTCATAATAGCTCTCCTGTTAAAATTTCAATAGGAAATGTTAACTATATCATACACAAGAGAGAAAATAGGCATTTTTAGTCCTCAAAATTGTAAAAATTGGTTAGTGTAGTCCCTCAAATTTTGGAAATAACAATTTAGTCCCTTGAATTTAAAAATATCAACAAATTTAGTCATTTTCTCAAATTTTGTACCAGAATTTTAAAGGTTCTATGCTTTTTTTGATGCAGGTAAAGACTACTTAAGTCAATACGTATGTCTTCTATTGTTCTTTACTATATATATAAATATTTTGATGGAGGGAGTAGATTGATTGTTTTTTAATTTAAGGGACTAAAATTTTATTTTGCAAATATGAGGGATTAAATTGATCAAGCCTTATAATTCCATATACTAAAATGCATAGTTAATCAAACCAAAAATCACACTACTAAAGTATACTATTATAATTGAATCATACCTAATGCCTCTAATAACTGCATGATAACCATCACAAAGCACACCAACTAGCTCAATTCTATAAGGCTTTCGAGTATGATGTTCTTCTGCCTCATTCACTTGCTCCCAGTAATTTTCAGTAATTGTACCATCCTCAGCTGGTCTATATCCTACCCCCATTCTGTATTTATATTTGTGAACATTTCTTGCCATAGCAATTGTCTGCTCGAAAAAAGGTTCCCATGATAAGGTACCGTCCATGATCACATCTCGCCCTTGGTTTAGAGCCGTCACAAGTACAGATGATGCAGCATCTGTGGAAGATTTATGCACCTGTTCAGATTTGACAAGTTTAGAGCATGCTTTACAATAGTCATATCACATGAAGGTGATCACACTGAAGCATACATATTCAGCTGTTAGAAGCATGTCATCATAATGACCCCTATTGTTAAGGGCTTTATATATAACATCACTCTCCTTAAAAGCATCTGCCTCAACAACCACAGGTTTTGAATCTGCTCCTGACCAAAATGATCTGCCAAAGCCATTTCATACATAAACAAAACGTTCTTACATCGGCAAATTACAATCTAAGCTTGTATAGTTTCTTTAATACTTAATAAATATACATGTGTATATATAGCTTGAAAATTCCTATTTATGGCACGGACTTGAATTCTCGATTGTCTCTCCAGCCACACCTGCGTCGAGTTGAGGCGTGACTAGAGAGACAACAGTTAATTACATGTTGTATTATTTGAACCAAGACAGATTTATAGGACAATTAGAATTGCACAATGCAAGAGTAGAATTAGGATGGACGATACTTACTCTTTAAGAATGTCTTTAAGAACAGTGCTCTTTCCAGCTCCCATGCCACCACCCATGAACAGTAGAACTGGACTCCTCTCACTGTGGGCCATGGGGACCATGACTTCCTTACCGACATTGATTGTTTTCAGCTCTTCTACCAAAGTAGAGAACACTCTTGTCACCTTCAGATTCTTGGTTACTCTCTCAAACCTTTGTTTCCTATAAACATATACATCACTTACTTAGTGTCATGTCCCCCTATATTAAAAACATGTTAGTTCCTTTGAAGTGTTTAACTCTATAATGATGTGATACTTTGAGCTGAAATTTTAAAATAAAAATTTTGAACTTCAATTATTTGAATCAATGATGAAAATATTAAAATGAGCAAGTTACCTTGTAGCTGCCAAAAAAATTTCTTTCAGCCTTGTTTTGGGTGGAGATTCATTAATACTCAATACCTATAATTTAGCCAACGAAAGAGTTGTACTCAATACTCAATAACAAAGTGTTTTTTTAGTTAGAACAAGAAAAAAAAAAGTATAAATGGATGGATAATGAACCTGACTAACAACATATGGAGCTTGTTTCCAATGAAATGCAAAATAACTGAGGATGCATCTCTCAAATTCATCAACCAATTTAACATAGAGAGATTCAGAGTCCTTTTCATTGGCAAGATATGAATAGATGCTTTGGTCGCACGCTTTGGATTTTTGAAGATATTCTTGGGCAAGTTTGCATAAATTTGGGACCTCACTTGCATCTTCAAATCCTATTTGCCTAGCTACCAACACAAATACAAGCCAAAGTAATTGAATTTTTGAATTTGATTCAGGTGCAATTCATCCATCTTTTCTGATTTTCTAGAATATACAACATTAATATATCATTGAAACTTGACATATATTCATCAAAGTATATGTATTTTTTGACAAAGCTTTGTTCATCTGAATATAATCGTAAGGGCCGTGACGACTTGGATATAATAAACTATCATTTTGTCTTAATAGTGTTTGACATTTCGGTAATCATTGATAAGTTAATCATGTCACCTTATCATGTCTTTTTAGTCAAATATGGAATTGAATCCCCTGCGGCCAACTGCATGGTGTAACAGCTCCATGGCGTAGCAAACATGGGAATCGTTAAATCTAGTAAGAGAAAAATTCTCTATCTAGATCTAACAATCCCCACAACCGAAGACGTGAAATATTATGCTACAGTGAAATTCGTGTTAGAAATTAAGATGACCTTTAATATAAATTTAAATGTATTACTCTTAACTCGGTTTCTGTATTAACACTAATGCTAGTTTTAGCGAGAAAGGTATAGCAAAATTATCCCGATGCCTCTTGACAAATACCACCTTCCAGCTCTTTCTATTATTATTGCCGCCCATCCAAATTTCCAATAGAGCATAGGATTTAATGATTGAAACTCTTCGTGAAAACCTCGGGACATTTTTTGTCGCTATGAATAGCATCGCACCTGTATTAATAGGAGTGATCTCCAAACTTTCCAATGGGAGCTCAATTGAAAAGATAATTTGTCAATATTATGACTGCAAGACTACTAGGGGCCAATATGCAAACTTTCAAGTTATGTTACGATGATTTCTCTTTCCGTTTAGGCTAGCTCTGAATATGAAGGACTGTAACACCATCTTGGGTGGACTGCCAAATATACTAAATGGTTATTCTTTTTTCTACTTTATTTATCGATTTTGATTGACCATAAAATGATTATTTGTCTTTTAGTTTCATTGAATGCATTTATTCTGTTTGCTAAAATAGGGATTCATTCTTGTTTTCTGATTTGCATTTTATTTTTTGTGATTATATGTATTGTTTATTTCGTCTCAGATTAAACATCCCTTAAAACCGTGATACACGGGTGGATGAGAGGAGAGCAATCATCAACTGACGATAGTAATATCATTGGTAGTTATAATTTTTGTTTATTCATCTTTATATATCTCTAGTTATATATTTTTCAAACAACAATGTCGATGAAAGTAGGGAATCAAACTACATCAAGCATCAACGTAAAAAATGTCTTAGTTTCCACATTTAGAAACTATATGAATCTTCTTCACTTCTGAAAGTTCAGAACTAAAAATTATATTGAAGTCGACAATAACCGTCGACATTAGTGGTAGAAAAAACTTAAAAAGAGATACAAGAAAAAGTTTTCTTGTGAAAATGTATGTTACTAAAATAAATGTTTTATTTTTTTTTTTGACAACAAATAAATGTTTTATTTGATTGGCAGTAATTTTGATGTTGTGTTTTATATGCACATTAAATAGATTTTTGCACTAATTTTTTATAACTTTTTAAACCGGTTATGAATAAAAGTCAGTGTAAAACTAAATCATTCGAAGTTGGTTGTGTCTTGTGTGTATGCATCTGGGTTAAAATTTGACTGTTGGAACATGTGTGGAAATTGAGTTAAAAGACTA
>Ga0209282_1002461_pt1 | contig 10724 bp, 8 predicted proteins | sample Mtrugardesep15_FD_187529 | JGI IMG/M metagenome (GOLD analysis project Ga0209282, IMG submission 187529) | Root nodule microbial communities of legume samples collected from California, USA - M. trunc garden sep15 (SPAdes) (version 2) | ecosystem: Host-associated > Plants > Roots > Nodule...
AGTCGCTGAGTGGCTTCGGGCTACCGCTGTCCCTGTTGCTGCTCAAGCCCGAATTGGACGTTTGGCAGCCGGGCGAGCACAACGGCACATTCAGAGGCAACAACCTTGCGCTCGTGACCGCGACTGCCGCGTTGCAAAAATACTGGACGGATGAAAAGCTGTCTCAGGGTGTTCTGGAAAAGGGTCGCATCATAAGCGAACGCCTTCGGCAGATGGCTCAGAACAGCCGAGATCATCGTCTGTCCGTGCGCGGACGGGGCATGATGCTGGGGCTCGATTGCGGTACAGGTAAACTGGCCGGGAAAATCGCGCGAAAAGCCTTTGAAGGAGGGCTTATCGTAGAGAGATGCGGTGCTGAGGATCAAGTTATCAAGTTGCTTCCTCCTTTGACAATTGATGGGGAGACGCTTCGACGCGGCTTGGACATTCTGGACAGATCTGTACATTAGGTCTCTAAAATGACGTCCTAAGACGTGTGTTGGACCTTCGGCACCGCCGTACTTTCGGGCCGAATAATCCGCCTCATCGGCACGTGCTTTAGCCAAAGGTGCCGAAGAGCCTACCTTAGGACACGCCTGGGTGAAGGTGTGGACTTATGCCGCTCCTCGGCAACTGGACGAAGGTGCACAGCGGCTGGCCCTGTTCCGATCCATGACCACGAGGCTTTTGACCCAATGAAATCTTATCTACAAGCTATGTTGCCCATCACTCAATAGATCCCCCAAGCTGAAAGACCATTCAATGTTCGAAAGCCCTGAGCGGCGGCCGGTCCCTGATGGCGCAGCTCCTTAGGCTCTGCCCGCTGCTGATCGCCTCGCCGGTCGCAAGGATGGCGAGGCGGAGATCTCAGGCAGAGATGCATCAATCAGTACCATCGCGTTTAGCCGGGCTGGACTTCTGACAAATGCGTCGAAACAACATTAGGTTCCATCGGTCACAGGCCGGCACCAACCTCGCCGGCCTACCGAACTTGGTAGCTTTCTGAACAGCCCACTCTCAACTATTTTATTGGCAATTACCGCCGAGACACCCAAGCGGCTCCTTGTGCGATTTTAACGGGAGGAAGCAATGATCGGCAAGAAAAGTCCACGCCAATGGTGCCTTGAAATAGCGGCACGAAGTCTTGGACTCGCCCCCTGGGCCCGCATGCTTTCGGCATTCGTGTGTCCTGAACAACTGAAATGTCTCGAACAACAAATGAAAACAAGATGGCAGCTCAACGAGCGTTTTACCTTCAAGGCGGTATCGGCAAGTCCAAGCAGGAGCTGGTGAAGGCGTCCATAGAAGTAGGAGGGCAACAAAGTGGCTAAGCGCAAAAGAGCGTTCTTTCGCAAGCGACTCCGGGGCGGCAATGGCTGTTTTGGCAAAGCGGATTTCGGCAAGACGGATTTCGGCAACGGGGGACGCGGCACGGGCTGCAGCGGCAAGTCCAAGCGGGAGCCCTAAGCAAGCAACGGTAGCAATCGGAAACATTATCGCCGCCCCGCGATCGATGAATTTGAAGGAAAGAACGAAATGTCAGGTCAGCTTCAAATGGAGTTCAGTCGACTGGGGCATAGGAGCACCAGCCTGACCAAAAAATGCTCGCCGGCTTCCGTCCACCTCGTGCAGAAGATGCTCATGGGCCTGGACTCGAAGCCGATACCAACTTCTTTTTGCTGAACTTGTCCGAAAGGGGGACCTCATGAAAGCCTTGAACATTTCCATCGTTGGAGCCACCGGTGCGGTCGGAGCTGAACTGATCAGGTTGCTTGAGGCAAGCCAAATTCCGGTCAACCGGTTGCGGCTGCTCGCGTCGCGCAACTCGGCCGGTCGCCAGGTGAGATTTCGCGATGAGATCTGCTTCGTGGAGGCACTTGACGAACTCGGCGATCTTGAAACCGACGTCGCATTCCTTTGCGCCGGCGGCGCCGTGAGCGCCGAATGGGCACCCCGGTTCGCGGCTCAAGGTGCGCTGGTGATCGACAACTCCAACGCCTTTCGGATGGACCCTGACGTACCACTCGTCGTCCCTCAGGTAAATCCGAGCGCGCTCTCGGATCGCCCACGGCCTGGAATTGTAGCAAATCCAAATTGCACGACGATTCAGCTGGTCCGAACGCTGAGACCACTGGCCACTGCATTGGACGTTCATCAGATCATCGTCACCACCTATCAGGCCGCCTCGGGAGCCGGCCTCATGGGGATTGATGAGCTACGGAACGGGACCAGCGCCGCATTGGAGGGAAGCTCAGGACCACCCGCGGTGCGTTTCCCTGTCCCACTTCCATTCAATGTCATACCCCAAGTGGGCGATATCGACTCGGAGGGCGGTACGCTTGAGGAGCGCAAACTGGCTCAAGAGTCACGAAAGATCTTGGCCATGCCTGACCTCCGGTTAACCTCGACTTGCGTTCGGGTTCCTGTGGAGAACGGCCATTCCGAGGCGGTATACCTCGAGTTTGAAAAGCCTGTTCGCCTCGAACAGGTTCACGAGCTTCTCGCGCAAGAAGCAGGTGTTCGGCTGTATGCGGACGGAATTCGAAAAGGGTATCCGACACCGCGCTTCATAACAAATCCCGAGGATGTCCACGTCGGGCGGGTGCGAGTGAATCCCGAGAACCCGCGCGGGCTCTGGCTCTGGGTAGTCGCAGACAACCTCCAGGTCGGGGCGGCGCTCAACGCACTCCTTATCGCACAGCTTGCAATTGCGACCCGGGTGATTGGTGGAAAATGACAGTGACCATTCTCAAGTTCGGCGGCTCAAATTTTCTGGATCCGGAGGGCTACCATCGAGTTGCTCGGCATCTAGCGCAGCGGCGGGCGGCCGGCGAGAACAAGATCGTTGTCGTGGTCAGCGCCATGAAGGGCGAGACGGACAGCCTGAAAGCCCAGATACTCGCGGTCAATAAGGAAGCGTCGCCCTCGAACCTCGATGCGGCACTGGCAATCGGAGAGATGTTGAGTGCCTGTCGGTTGGAGGCTGCCGTTAGCTACCTGGGGATTTCGGTGACGTCCTTGAACGGCTACGGCCTCGGAATACGAACGAATTCCGACTTCGGTCGGGCCACGGTGGAAAGTGTGGACCCTGGGCCAATTCGGAGTGCTTTGCAGGAGCATGACGTCGTCATCGCCGCGGGGGCGCAAGCAATTGATCAGTCCGGCCGGCTGACGTTCCTCGGTAGAAACGCTTCTGATCTGACAGCTGTCGTTATTGCGTCGATGTTGGAGGAGCACGCTTGCGAAATATACTCGGATGTTCCGGGTGTATATACGGGAGATCCTAATCTTATCCCAGAGGCGCTACTGATCCCGGAGATTGGCTATATGACAATCGCAAGGATGTCGCGATACGGGGCAAAGGTACTGCACCATGGCGCAGTGGAGTACGCAGAAAAGCACGCGGTCACCATCTTCTGCAAATCTCTCACCAGTGATGGCGTGGTCACGGGGACAACTGTAACAGGCCATGGGAACGCGCGTTCGGTGACAGTGGCTCGCGACGCAGTGGTGATATCGTTCGCAAGCGTTGCCGAGCGCAACAACTTCCGCGCGCTTCTTGATCAAAACGGCATCACGACGATCGATGTCGAACAAAACGACCGGCCCGGCCTATGCGTTATGAGCGATACTGACTTTGCTATGCGGCTCGTCGAGGGTACGGGCATCCCCCCAGTCTCCATCGGATCAACAATGGTAGTGACCGTGCTTGATGCTTCAGTCCGACATATCCACTTGCTTGGCGATTATGAGCGCGCCGTTTCGCTGGCGCGCCAGCTTCACGAAAAAATGTATCCTGGAGCAGTGGCCGAACGGTTTGGTCGAGGTTGACTGGACAGTGCTCGGCCAAATAGTTGGGTCCGTTTCGTAAGCGGCGCGAGTGATCCCAGCCTCTTCGCAAGCAGCTAACAACTATAATAGCGCAGCAACACATGGGGGATAAGCCGGAACAATGGTTACGCGTCCGAGAGCGCCACTGAGCTCCAGATAGTCCATCTGAAGCAGCCGGATTGACTGCATCAGCTGCGGCGTCATAGCCAGCCAATGCGACTGCGACTGTCTTAAATAAAGGCTGGGGAAAAGGCCATGCTAACGCGATGCTCCCGTCAATATTGCCGAAACCGGTCCGGGGGCGAGTCTAGCTTCGTTCCAGCCACTCCTTCGGCATGGCACGACTTTTACACGATCACCCTTGGGCGCGCATGCTGTTGCGCATTCATGTGTCCGAACAACCGAAATAGTTTAAACAACAAAGGAAGCAAGATGGCAGCTCTGCGTCAGATCGCGTTCTACGGTAAGGGGGGTACCGGCAAGCCCAAGCGGAAGGCTCAGGCGCCCATCGAAGATAGGAGCCTCGGCTCCCCGTCAAAAAACGAGATGCACTTCCACGGCCGCATGAATGTCATGGCGAGCATGCGCGGAGGCGAGGGCTTCCGCGTTCCGCCCGCAGCTTCAAGGAAGGCAATGCAACGCAGATCGGAAGGTCAACCACCAATGCCAAAGAACGCGCTCATCCTAATCGAAGGCAGTAAAATGGGTACTGGTCAGATGTACGTGCAAGCGGCCAAGGGTCTTGGACTGCATCCAATTACCCTGTCAGCTGACCCGGCACGTTACGACTATCTTGCAACGGAAAACAACGATGCGATCCGTGTCGACACGGACGATCTCGACGCGCTGATCCGTGAATGCTCCCGCCTCCGGGAGATCTATCACATTGCTGGTATTACCGGCTTTCCAAACCCCGGAGAGGCGGTCTATGCGACCGTTGCCAAGCTCTGTCGGCATTTCGGTCTACCGGGACCAAACCCCGAGTCGATTGAACGGTGCTGCGACAAATCCGCCCAACGGCAGCTGCTCGCGGAGGCTGGTGTTCCCGTACCTGCTTATCGCATGGCAACGAATGCGGCGGAGATAGAAATGGCTGCCGCGGAGATCGGCCTGCCAGTGATCCTGAAACCGGCCGTTGGCAACGGAAGCACCGGTGTCCGTTTGTGCCGCGGTGCCGAGGAGCTAGCCGAACACATGGTTTATCTGCTAGGCGGAACGTACGAATGGCAGACCTCGCCGAGGATACTGGTCGAAGAGTTCGCACAGGGGCCCTATTTTGTCGCGGATATAATGGGGAATACTATCATTGAGATAGGCGCCGGTGATTTCGGACCCCCGCCGAATTTCGTCTATCGTGAGTACACCTATCCGGCCCCGCTGACTGATTACCAGCGGGCACGAATCGCCGATGTCTCGCTGAGCTGTTTGCGCGCTCTCGACCTTCGCTGGGGTCCAACGAATATTGAATTCCGGTGGACAGAGCGTGGCCCAGTCGTCATTGAAGTCAATCCGCGTCTTGCTTGCTCGCCCGATCCTCAGCTGATTCAGCTGGCTAACGGCGTCGATCTTGTTACCGAGCACATCAAGCTTGTCATTGGCAACGAATTTACGCAAAAGGCATTGGCAGACTGTGACCGCCCGGTTCCTGGTTCCAGATCGCGATGGCACCCTCGACCGTATCGAGGGCGCCGATCAGGCGGCTGATGTGCCGGGCGTCGCCGACATGGTATATTAAGCCCCCGACGCCGATCATCATGAAAGGCGACTCCCGAGACTGTATCGGACATGTCATCGCCGCTTCTCCAACCCCTACTCAAACCTCGACGATACTTCAGCGTGCAGTCGACTCAATCACCTGGTCGATTACGCCGTTTCCGACCATTGACGAATAGGAACGTTTCGCGGCCGTTGCCTGCACCAGCGCAGGTGGGTGTGGGCTCCGAATTTGGAAAACGCGGATAAGTGGAGTTCTGCGCAGCTGCGACCAGAATCGCTTGCGAACAGGGGAAACGATGAGGAAGAAACTCGGCCGGAACCACTCCCGGCTTTCAAGGCCCTCCACATCCGGTTGGGATGCACATCAGACCGTTGGACCAGTTCGGCAAGAGTCAACTCCGAGGCGGCGCAGCCGGCCGTGGGCCGTCGGGCATATATCTATCTGCATCGAGAGCGGCATGGGCCAGTTCAGCGTTTGCCGGCGTAGTGAATCGACGACGACGACCCCGACCGCTAACCCCCTACGCCAGATGGGCTCTCCTTGCGGTCCCGGTAGGGACGATGGTTACCCATCGCCCCCCGGTCAGATCCGTACGTGCGGCCCTACCGCCGGTGGTTAGGGAGCCGAGCTTTTCCGATCGCCGGCCGAAGCGGGCGCGACCGAAGGCTTTCAGGATCTGCGTCAGCCGCTCGATGCTCATCGGCATCGGCGTTGCGCGCCTTGAGATCAGCGACCTCGTTCTGCAGCGCATCGGCGCGGGCTGTTCCCCTCGGCGGGGCGATACCGAACAGGGGACGGTATCCAGCAACAAAATGATCCACCATCTTGACCGCTTCGGACTTCTTGGTGGCGGCTCTCACCGATAATTCCGCTTCACTGCCCTTCGCTTCTCCCCCCGCACCTGATCGTGATGCCGTTCATATGCTTGAAATAGCTGTCGCCAGGCGCCCGAACGAACCTGGCATGTTCACCTTGAGCGCTCGGCAAGTAGGTTTGCCTGTTCGATGCCCCTCTTGCGGTCCGTGAACTTCCTGTCCACCGTGTTGACCATGTACGCCGCGCCGAAAGCCGGAAACGATAGCACCATGTGCGCCGCAAGCTGATACGTCACACTACCCTGTGCCGTAGGTTCCGATAATGGCGCCGCTAATGTAATACACGCTCAGACTACAGTATCGGACAGAGGAAAAGGTCCACGCCCATGGCACCAAAAGCGCTTATTCTAATCGAGGGTCATAGGAGCATCGGTCCGCTATATGTGAGAGCAGCTCAGCGTCGGGGCCTCTATCGAATCGCGATGTCTACTGCTCCCACTCAGTACCAAGGTCTCGGATAAGTATCTGATGCCCCACCGGTAGTCCGGACCTGATGTCCTCTTGCTCACGCAAGGCATCGATGAGCTCGCATCTTCCGTTGGTTCTTCTTCAACAGGACAAATCCTGTCAGTGCAGGTCAGAAATCATTTGGCGCGGGCTTGTTCTCCCTCCATGACGCCTCCATCCCGTCTCCATCGCATCCGAATTCGGGACGCTTATAAGGCCAATCACTCATCCAAATCAACTCGGAGAAATAGGGCTGATGAGAACGAACAACGTCACGATCGCGATGTCTGAAGCCAGGCGACAAACGAACCTCGCGATCAGTCTTTAGCTCCATGTACAAAGATTTGTTAGATGACAACGCTAATCGGAACTAGCTCACGCGCTCTGCATATTACGCGACCATGTAATTAGTGAAACAAAGGTTGGTCAGATGATTCAAGCAGATCTCTGTTTGTCCGCGAATATTCAGCCGACAACTTACCAGGTCGCAACGAGTCGGTACGTGCAACGAATAGATGCAGCAGTATCGCAGAGAACACGCATGCTCCCACAAGAAGCTGACGCCGATTTTCAGACTACCAGTTGAAACGAGAGGCTGACCAAAATGGCAACAAAAGCACTCATCCTGATTGAAGGTCATAGGAGTAATGGCATACTGTACCTTCGAAAGGCAAAGCGTCTTGGACTCAATCCAATTACCCTGTCGGCAAATCCAGCTCAATACGACTATCTTGCGGCGGAAGGCACTGACGCCATCAGTGTCGATACAAGCGATCTCGAGGCGCTAATCCGCGTATGTTCCCGGCTGGGTGCGACCCATGGTCTTGCTGGGATTACTGGTTTTGCTGGCGTCGACGAGTCGCTCTACGTGACAGTTGGGAAGCTCTGCCAGCATTTTAATCTGCCTGGACCGAACCCCGCGTCGATTGAACAATGTAGCGACAAATTTACTCAACGCCAGCTCCTCGCGCAGGCCGGCGTTCCGATGCCTGAATATCGCTTGGCGGCGAATGCAATGGAGGTGGAAAGCGCGGCAGGGGAGATCGGCCTACCGGTAATTGTTAAGCCAGCCGTAGGCGGCGGCAGCATTGGTGTCCGATTGTGCCGCGATGCCAAAGAGCTAGCAGAACATGCGACCCAGCTGTTGAGCGGGACGTCCCCATCGCAGTCTTCTCCGCGAATATTGGTCGAAGAATTCGCAGAAGGCACCTTCTATGAGACTACGACGATGGGCGACGCGGTGATTGCCGATGGTTCCGCCAACTTCCACCACCCACCCCATTTCGTCCCTTGCGAGAGCATGTTTCCGGCCGTTCTAACTTATGACGAGCGGAAGCGTATTGCCGATATTTCGCTAAGCTGCTTGCGCGCTCTCGGCCTCGATTGGGGGCCCGCGAACATTGAACTCCGGTGGACGAACCGTGGCCCGGTCGTTATTGAAGTCAATCCGCGACTTCCGGGTTGGACCATCCCTTGGCTAATTCAACTCGCGTACGGTGTCGATATCATCAAGGAGCATATAAAACTCATCATCGGCGACGAATGCGATCTGCGGGCGAAGCGTTCGAACACAGCGGCCGCGCGGTTCCTGGTTCCTGATCGAGATGGCATTCTCGAACGAAACGAGGGCACCAGTCTGGCGGCAGCTGTGCCAGGAGTTGTAGACGTCAGATTTTATATCGAACCCGGGACCTCTATTGTTCGGAAAGGCGACTACCGAGACATGATCGGACATGTCATCGCCGCTTCTCCGAGCCACGCTCTGACTGAGGCCATACTTCAACGTGCCGTCGGATCCATCATTTGGCCTATCACACCATTTCCGAGGTTTAACAAATAGGAGCAATCTGCACCTCTTATCCCCCACCAGCGCCCAACCGCGCTGGTGGGGGATAACTGATGCTGATCGAAATTGTGCAACCAGATCGGCGGCGTAACGTATCCATCCGAGCAGGGCCGCGGGATTTTGGGCGCCGCGCGTGGTAACGTCGGTTCATGGAGATCGATGAGGACAAGATCGACGATGCCGTGTTGGCGTTGTTATGGCTGACGCTGCATAACGAGCATTGTGCCTGGAAGGGCTTCGCTGGGCAACGACGGATCGGCTTCACAAGAAGGGCTTGATCGGCGACCCTGTCAACAAGTCGAATTTATTGATCCTGACCGATGAAGGCTTGGAGCGTTCGGAAGCGTTGTTCCGGGAGCTGTTTACGCGGCCGCCGCAATAGCAGTCCCTTTTTGTGCCTTCCATTGCCAAGGCAGCAGTTCGTGCAGGCGGGAGACGGGAAGATCGGCGATGCGGGCGAACACATCGGCGAGCCACGCCTTTGGGTCGACGTCGTTGAGACGGCAAGTCGTTATGACGGAGAGCATGATGGCGGCTCGATCGGCCCCACGCTGGGAACCGGCGAAGGTTCAGTTGCGGCGCCCGAGCGCAATTCCTCTCAGCGCGCGCTCGGCGGCATTGTTCGTGAGACAACGGCCATCTTCCAGGAAACGGGCAAAGCCATCCCAGCGCTTCAGCATGTAATCGATCGGCTCGATCACCTCGGACGATTTGCTGAGCATGGCGCGCTCCCGTTTCAGCCACTCGTGCATGTCATCGAGCAGCGGCTTGCTCTTTTCCTGCCGCGCGGCCAGTCGTTCTTCGGCGCTCAAGCCATTGATCTGGCGCTCGATCTCGAACAGCGCGTCGTAGCGTTGGACGGCCTCCAATGCGATCGGCGAGATCGGCTTTCCTTTGCGTTTGCGGTTACGGGCACTTTTCTGGATGTCGGCCAGTTCAAAGAATTTGCGCCGCGCGTGCGCATGACAAAAGGCGAAGGTGATCGGTACCGCTTTCTTTTCGGCGACACTGAGCGGCTCGAAGCCATTGTAACAATCACTCTGCAGAATACCGCCATACTCGGCCAGGTGCTTCTGCGGGTGCTCGCCGCGGCGGAATGACTGGCTGCTGCAACTGTCAAAGCTAAAGCCGATGGGTGCGTCTCATCCGCCCCCTCCCTTCCCTTGCAACCCGATCCAGCCGGTCCGGTCGGGGGCTTGGCTCAGTGCCAGTGGGGATGTCGCGTGTCGCGTTTCTAAATGGTTGGTGATGCACCCAAAGTGACATTTCAACTTTGCGCCGGAGCGGACATTTCAACATGGCCGCCACATCGTGATTATGCGCAGATTGCTGAGGCAGGAAGCTTTAACCGTCGGATTCTCGGACGACTTCCGGCTGGCGAACTGCGCATAATTTCAGAGACTCATCAGGAACTGCATGAGCTGGTCCGGCGGACGATATCGACCTTGACTGGACGGCTGCAGTCGGTTGAGTGTACGTTCCTTCATGGCGAGATCTGCTTGAAGGTACATATGCGTCGTCGCGGAACTCTCATGACCGAGCCACATCGCGATGACGCTGATATCGACGCCGGACTGCAGGAGATGCATCGCCGTGGTGTGGCGGATGGTGTGAGGCGAAATCGAGCGGCTCGCGAGTTGCGGGTAACGTTCCGCCGCAGCCGATACCGCAAGTTCAAAGCGCTGGGTGACGTTTGAACGCGCCATGCGCCCTCCGCTTCGGTTCGGAAACAGGACGTCCTCCTCGCTTGCGAAAGCCAGCCGACGTTTCCAGTTACGGATCAAGCGTGAGCGCTACGAACAGCCCACCTTGCCTTTGCTGATTGAGACCGCGAGATAAGCTCCGTCATCGACAGGAGTGGAACGGGATGGTTGGAGATCGCGCTGGTGCCATGCTTGGAGTCATGCATGAAGCCATGGATGAAGCCAGGCATGATGGAGCCTACCGGCGGATCGAGCTGATCACCGGGCGACGCCAGCGGCGGAATTGGACCGACGAGGAGAAGGCGCGGATCCTTGCGGAGAGCGCT
>Ga0209282_1002462_pt1 | contig 10723 bp, 8 predicted proteins | sample Mtrugardesep15_FD_187529 | JGI IMG/M metagenome (GOLD analysis project Ga0209282, IMG submission 187529) | Root nodule microbial communities of legume samples collected from California, USA - M. trunc garden sep15 (SPAdes) (version 2) | ecosystem: Host-associated > Plants > Roots > Nodule...
CTCAAAAAAAAAATCTGTAAAAATAAAATGGTTTATGAAAACTTAGCGAACACACATAATAAACAAATACAATCAGATGTATTAATATATATATTACCATGGCAAGAAGATGCTTTACTTCAACTCCTTGCCTCACACTGGTGTACAACCTAAAACACAAACTTCAGCATTTATAGCTATTTATATGTATAGTGGAAAAATTCACAGTTAGCACAGAAAAAAACTATATAGCTTATGCAAGAGTTCTCGTATAATTAATGACTTTAGAGTAAAGTAAAAGGGAAAAAAATGAAGATTGGCAGGACTTCAAGAAAGTGAATTGTTTTGGTCTCTGTCTTGCCCACTGTTCTCTTCAGGACTGTCTTCCTGTTCATGAACTGCAGAAGCAGTACAGCAATCCTCATTTTGTCTCCCCTCACTCTCATTGGTTGTCTGTGCCTGCACATTTGAAGCTGAATTTGTTTGCTGCTCTGATATCAAGCTAGAAAGACCATTTTGCTTCAGGTATGTCTCCAATGGGAGATTTGCTTCTTCAAGAAGAGTCATCATGCTCAAAGTGTTTGGTCCAGATTGCATTTCTTCTCGGTCCGGTTGGCAATTCAAGTCTAGTTGTCCTTTGGCAGCTTCAGCCACTTGGTCTTGGTTTCTTGAATCTAATTCATTTGGCACCCTTGCTTCATTCTCCAAACCATCAACTGGAGTTAAATGTCGAGAGGTGCTGTCTACTTCTGATTCATCCTTGGTCCTCCATGATTGCTGATTTTTCTGAGCAATCTCAGCTTCACGCTCAGATTGACGCTTCTTCTTTCGCATCATCAGGGTTTTAAACCGGCGTTTAACTGTCATGCAAACATTACAAGTGCATGTAGGCTTGTGTTTGCCCTTCCCACTTGGTGGCTGGATACAGACAATACAGGAGCACCCAGGCCTATGACGAGGGTGTCTTGTAGTGGTCAACACTGGTGTCCTGCCAGAGTCACTTGCATCATCTCCAAGAACCGCAGCATTTGCTAAAGCGTCAAGACCAGAAGATTCACGATCCAGAGCTGGCCTCTGGCTTGCCGCTGCTTGTCTTTGTTTCTTGAATTCTATTCCAAAATGATGGATTTAAATGTTTTAGGGAACAAGAATTTGATGACATGAAAAACATGTCAACATCCATGTATAATGGTCACAGAATCCCCATCCTTGATCATGCAGCATAATTTGGGATCATGGGTTTTTTAATTTCATTCAATAACATATATAATTTGAGAGGTAAACAGGTTAGCATGAAGTATTAATACAGAACTTTTTAACAAAAGCTACAACAATATGGTAAACACCAACCGTACCGATTGTCAATTCTCCTAATTCAAACATAAGAACTAAATGTGTAAACGGGATAAGAGGCTTTTGCATTATTCAGGTGTGTGTGTTCCCTTTTAAAGAGATTCAAAAAAGGAAAAAAGAAAAAGAAAAACTTAGAAGGAAATAAAAAGCTCATCAACAAAAAGCATCTGATCCAAATTTAAGAGGGAAGCCAGTTTGGAACCCCAATCTATCAAGGTCCCTTAGAAAATCTATTACGAAAGTACAATTTTTTTAATTTGTTTTGTAAACGACATCTATATTGCCAAAATTAAAATTTAAATAAAAGATCGGGATCAAATTTTTAAGTAGCAGGCAATCCCCTATAAGCAGACATATTGCAAAACCATTTATTACTGCCAATTGGAAAATTCTCTCAGAAAAGCCTAGCTTTAGTGTAATGTCAACTAATTGAAGATGATACCATTTACTACTAGTATTTATTGATCAGCAGTTACTATAAAAGCATAGCGTGGATTTAATTTAAAGCAAGAAATAGAGAAATACCATTGTTCATTCTCAAAAGATTATCCAGTTCCCTTGGATTCAATTCATTGGGAGCAGCACATGAACACCTGCTGACAGCATTGCATAAGCACAAGGGTCCTACTAATTTTTTTTGGCAATAACAACATTACAATAGAGTCTTCTACTCACCTGCTTTGATCCCAAAAATTCTCCATACATGTCCACTTAGGGGGAACAAGTACATCAACCGGTAACTTCCGCCATTTTTGGCAACTATCACACTGTGTCCACTGCTCACTTATCCTGCAGTACAATCATACTCCAAATTAAAAGACTATTGAAACGTATAAGCTTCTGTATTAGTAGAACTTTCTAAAAGAAATCATGAAGTTCCATAGAAAATATAAAAGATGCAAGCAATGAAAAAAAATGCATACATTCATCTTACCCAGTAGATCGTACCACAAATATACTCTTCTTTCCAAACACAGGAGGCTCCTGAATGAATAGAAGTAAGTTCAAAGACTATACGTCAAAGTTAAACTATAAATATCAAATTAAATATTTTAACTTTATATGCTATCGACACAAAGTTAATCACTGCTATGTGTGGAGCATAACTCATAAGATGAGCAGAGATGCTAAAATTTGTAACTCCAATACTGGTTAGTGTATGCGTATTGATAGACTAATGCAGGTAAAGTCCATGTCATAGAAGTTATATTTTCTTCTGATATTTAGATTCACCAGGACTGAAAATCTTTGGATAGAAGATGAGTACATTAATTAACTGATCAAAACTAACGAAAGATTCTCTATTTTTCACCCCTTCTTCTGATATTTAGATTCACCAGGACTGAAAAGCTTTGGATAGAAGATGAGTGTATTAATTAACTGATCAGTCTTGTTAAAAAAAAAAACTGATGAGCACTAATGAAAGATTCTCTATAACTTTCACCCCTCTCTATCATGCATGCATGTATGAGAACTCGAATGAGATAATTTCATAAATAATTACTGTTTATAATTTAGTAGACTCACTTCATACTCTTCAAATAAGTGATCCTCGATCATGACAACACTTGGCTTAACTTCTGGAGGTGGACGAAGTAAATCCTGAGCCTCTTCCCAAGTAAGTTTCAGCTCCAGTGCATCCTCGCTATCAATAAGCAACCTCTTACTTTTTGACCCAATATTTCGAGTTCTTTTCTTTTCGGGAACCAGCACAGGTGGCAAAGACAACACGTCTCTTTTCCTGCTTTCAGGCATTTCTACATTATGCCAATCCATGTCAGCACCAACTGAGTTCCACTTTTTTGAGAGCGCATTTAGGTGGGTTTCTGAACAACCCTTTTGAGACTGAAGAAGGCCAGAATAACCACTTAATATAGGTATATTCTCATAAACACCAGAATAGGAAGTTTCACTTGAATGAGAACCATTGGGCATATTAGACGGAAAAGTTTCCTGCTTAATAGGTAATTTAATATCAATTCAGTAAGTTTGAGTTTGCTATATGAGCTAAAATGGTTATTACCTGTACTGAAGCAGAATTTGTTGCCTTCCTGAACCCCATTATAAGTTTCCCCTCTGGGTCCATACGGCTAAATGTTACTGCAGATTTTTTAGAGAAGTTTAAAAAAAAATTAGTCAAATTTGAAGATAAAACAATGTAATTATACAAATAAAAAAACAAATGTATCAAATAAAATAGAACATAGAAACAGTACAGAAAGCAACTGCTTTTCATAAAAGAGAACTCATTTGAACATATACCCATACCCAAAAACACAGGAAAATTTATTTCAATATTTTTGGCACTTTGTTTAAATAAAACAATAAGTTGTCAGTAAAATTAGATAAACTTCTCAAAATTTCTCAGAAAACAGAAAGAAAACAAAAGAATTCAGAAAAAATATTATCTAGAGGCAGAGCATGTCTTCTAGGTATGATTAATGATTTGTTAGCATATTGAGCCAGGAACTTGCAAAGATTCTGATTAGTAACAGAAATACGTAGAACCAAAGAAAAAAAATCTAAATAATCTCCAAATTTAGCTTATATTGCAGCACAGAAATAACATACAGAAAAAAGAAGGTTCCAATGCGGTTTATATATTCTTAAAATGGGCAATTTAACAAGTTCAGTGGTTCTCACTAAAACATACCAGTATCACCAGCTTGCAGTTGCATAGACTGAATACAGGGGGTTACCCCTTCTAAAACATACATCCTGCTATTATTATTTGGCCAAAATCTAAATTGAAACATCCATTCTTTTCCTTTCACATCTTGAATACGCAAAGGAAGGCCCTCAGGTTGAGAGATAGGAGGGAAATATGCCTGCACAATGCCATCTTTTTTCAGTTCTAAGAAATACAAAAAAAATAGCTATAGTAATTGGTAAATACAAAATGACAACAGCTAAGTTAAAAAAAAAATTACTTCAGCACATGCTTTTGGAAGAACCAAGCGACCAATTCGACCAGCATCACTTGCACTAAGCATCTTTTCAAAGAGTGGCACAATGGTGGAATTTGAACTTGAACATACCATAAATCATGGTTAAGGAAATGTTTCAGAGGCAAATAGTGATTGTCAAAACAGTAACAAATTAGCACCTTGCATAATTATCTTGCCTATAATTAACAATTTAAAGAACTAATTATAAAGTTGGATACTCTCCCGATATTTGCTGCAACTCTTGATCTGTAATTCTGGGCCAATATCGCGGAAGCAACTGATTCCTTCCCCGTCCTTCAGCAGGAGGCCTTGCTATACGAATCTGGGAAACCATGCCCGTGTTTCCTTCTAAGCCTGGAGATAGAGTTGGCCTAGGAGGTTTAGGTAAAAGATGACGAGATCTAGACGTCAATAAAAGTGGAGGTGACATTTTGCTTTGTTCCCTTTCATCAACAAGGACATTATGAAAGGGATTTGGCAAAGGAGCGGCAAGGGTCATACTCAAATTTGTCTGTGCTAGTGATTCATATATATCTTGCATGTCATTCTCTGCTTTGCCAGTCCTAGATGAACCATTTGACTCACGATGAAATTGTGACAACAAAGTGCTTCCAAATTCTCCAACAGAGGGTAAAACTTCTGGTTTGATTTCTCTAGAAGGTCCATCCAAATCAACATTGTGAGGTTTGAGCCAGCACCTCATCCCGTCATTTTCTGCATAATTCCCAACTTGCATACCCCTCGCATTTAACTGGTTAGCCAGAGATATGCACTGCTGGGCACCGACATTATTTACTTTTGCTGTTCCAGATTCATTAGGATTTTCATTACTAGCAATCTGTCAAGTTATCATTGCCAATTTTGGGAGGATACAGTTAGACTTCAAAAACAAAGCATCAATACAAAATAACCCAATTTTGGGAAGATACAGTTAGACTTAAAAAATGAGGCATCAATACAAAATAACCATATAAGCCAAAAGCAACAACCTATATATAGAAGAGCACGATTGAATTGCAGATATCAGATCACCGTAATTTTTTTATCAGTTCATAGAAAATTGAATGTGGATCAATAATTAACATACCAATTACATAATGAAACAAGATTCAATAAAAAAATATCTAAAACTTAAGACCTGCTATCTATCATCATACATTTTATATCCAAAAAAAATAAATCGTAAATTCTAATCTGATTGGGTAAGTTGTCAAAATCAACAACTGAAACAATATTTCATCTTCCGGAGAGGTAAATCATAAATGGTTATTTATATATGTAACAAGGTGAAGTGAGCTTACAGGTTGAAGTCCTGAAGTACTTGCACAGGTAATACAGCTTACACCACCAGTGTCAAGTATTTCAAGTTGAGACTTTGAAGCAACACATCCACAATGGAGACGCTGCAGATAATAGAACAAACAAGATCAAGTATACCATAGCTCATTAAAATACTAAAGTTGTGGGTAAAGAAAAGTGGTTTTCACACTCTACCTTGCCACATGAAGTACACTCTCTCCAACCAGATTCTTTTGCATGGAACATATCACAAAACGCCAATTGCTCATAAGCAGAACTAAAGTAGAAAAAATGTCCAGAGTAAGAATTAGAGCATGAAGCTGTTTCTTGGTAAAGCCCAACTTCAACTAAGTAAATTTTTTTACATCTATAGCAATCATAGTAAATTCATGATCTAGAGAACACATTTTAACCAACACAGGCATGAATATGTGAGTGAGAATAATAACAGCAACTTGTCCTGATATTTTCACTCTGAACTTGCTTGAAAACTATGTCACAAGACTCGTGGGTAGAAGGACCGAGATTCCCTACAATCACTGACTAGTGACTACACTGTGTGACTGCCTGATCGAGATCGGACTGCTCATATCTCAAGCTCGATAATTTTAATATTTAAAGAAAATCAAAATATATTTATGTTATGAACTGTCCGATCATGATCGGAAGGTCTTGCAGTCACTGCGTGAATGCATGCAGTCAGTGACTGCAGGAAATGCATTTTCTGTGTAGAAGCATATGTGTTAATTTTCAATAATATTAATGTCTAATTATCATGATGACACTCCTTGCTCATTCAACATTGTTTAAACAGTGAAATTTCAGCCAAAAAGAAAACTCTTTCCAAACTTCAAAATCATATATAAACAAACAGGCCATATTATTTTTTTTTATTTTTTTTTGGTGAAACAAGCCATATAATCATCTAGCTTTTTTGATGTAGACATAGTTGCAAATATCATCCGAAAACTCACACAAAGAGGAGATTCCAGGTACAAAAAAATGTTCAGCTTAACAAGATATTGTCTGCTGAGCTGGGCCTTTTTTATTTTTTGAAAACTCGGTATCCGGTCCAAAGACCAACTAATCTGAGAAGTCAAATCCCATTGTCCACAAGCAAAGCTCTGGACATACTAGCCCATCGAAATTGGCCATAGGGGAATAAAACTAGACAGCTTGAAAAAGCACACACCTATGTCCTAAGTCATCACTACTAAACCAACACCACTACCTCAGTTGAGTTAGGCCTTACTAACATTATCCGGCATTTTTTTTTTTCAATTTCTTTTCCCATTTTTGGGAAATCTTATGCTACTTCGTATCTATCACCAATAATTCTTTTTTGTCATTTACTCATTAAATAAACAATTAAATTAATTAATTAATACATTAAAACATATGTACGTGCCAAAAATAACGTTTTAAACTATAATCCGCAGCCATAATCTTACCAACAACCGCAACTATAAACATTTTATTTTAAATTAACAAACAAATCCAAAAAGTTAAAGCGCGCAAACATCGCCAACTATGAAGTATCAACAACAACAACAAAAAAAGGTCAAAACGACAAAACGGTGGTTAAGATTCATTTAAGAAAAGAAAAAAAAATTAACAAAATTCAAATTTTATTAAAAAAAAAGCAATTTTTTTAATAAATAAATAAACCTCATATTCAAATTAACAAAGAACAAATAATTCATAAAAAAAATAAAAAATGCATAAATCAAAGTATTACTATTCCTAAAAATTCAAATATTCACTGTTTGATCCGTACAATTTGATATCAAATCAACGTAATCACGCACGCGCATAAAATTTTGAACGCACGCGCGCATCAATTTGAAATCTAGAGAAAATCATTACCCGCACTTATCACATAGATCGGAGAATTCACCGGATCGAAGAATCCAACCTTTCCGCCACCGAATCGACGTAGAGGTTCCACAAACAACGTTCATGCAACACTTTGACTCCATTTTCGACTTCAATTCCACAACCTTCACAAATTCACAACAATATCAAAATCAAAACCCTAACAATTTGAATCAACTCACCAAATTCACTGAATTCATAATCGAAATAGAAATTTTTCGTACCGGAATCAAACAGAACAACGAAGCTAGCGTCACCGGAAGTTTGACGGGAAGTTCCGGTCACCGGATATTATGGTGATAAGGCGGTGGTGGCGGCGGCGAACGAGTTGCGGTGGTTTTGGATTTGCATTTGTGTTGCAGCGTAGAGGAGAGAGTTTGAACGGAGGAGAAGAAGAAGTTAGGAAGGAAATGAAAAACGGTTACCGGAGAGAAAATGGGAAGAAAGAAAGAGAAGGTGAGGAATTAAGAGAGGAAAAAAAATAAGAAAGCGTGTGCATGCAGAATAAGAAGAAAAAGAGAAGAAAGAAAGAGAAGTAGTAAAATGCATGCACGATGTGAGATAGATGATTATACTTCAAGACTTGGCCAACTTCTCCACTTGCTTATCTATCAATTTTTTTACTTTTTTATTATTTTTGGTGAAAGTTTAATGATCATTTTTGACATCATCATTATCATCATAGGTGTTGTAAGTGTTGCTATTATTATTGTTTTTTTTATTTTTCTTTTTCATGTGTGGGTGGGTTTATTTGGATTTGGACCCAACTTGTTTGGTATAGTAGAATGTAATGTGTTGGATTTGTAATTTAGATAAAGTATGGAAATTGGATTTGAAAATTTTGAATATGGCAATTAAGATAATATGTTCGTTGTTGTTTAGTTGTGATGACATTTTTTGGTGAGACATATGTTACCTTTTGATGAATAAGGGGTGATTTACCCTAATCACTAATAAGATTTAATTTTTAAACGAAGTAAAGGGAGTAACATTTTGAATGAATGATATAAAGAAGTTTAATGTTTTTAAGATGAAAATGGTAATTGATAGTAAGAAAAAACCATATCGGTGAGTCTACATTTTTACTTGATGAATTGGAATTTACCCCTCATGACAAATATGATTCGATTTTGAAACGAAAGAGATGTAAATCACATTTTAAATGAAGGAGATAAAGAAATTTGATATTTTTTAAAGATAAAAATGATATCTGATTGTAAGAAAAAAAATGAAGAAAATATGAAATTGGTAAATTACCCTCAATTCATCGAGAGGTAACGTAGAAAAACTTTTTTTTTTTTGTAGAATCTTAGTTGGAATTTTGATCACCATATTTCCATCTTAGTGTAAGTTTATTTTAGAATGTGTGACCGCTAAATCAACAACTAACTAAAAAAGACAATTTCAAAAGTGAAGGTTCTAGCAATTGAATATGGAATGCTATAATGTTGATCACGAATGTATCATAGTATAGTTGAACTGAGTTGAATCATAATTAGTTCAACTGATTTTAATTATTTTATTTTATTTATTTATTTGACATTTTATTTTTTATTCGTCGTCTTGTTCAACTATGATTAAGTCAACTGAATCAAGACAATGGGGTTTCAATAGTTTGATCTATTTTTAGCACATTGTTTAATAACACCTATTTTTGCATGATTGGATAATTCACGTTGTGAATAAAATTAACTGGTTTTAACTATGAAACTTCAGTGAATTGTCAAAGTTATTTCTAAGATAATTTATGTCTTAAGGGAGTTTGATGGATGAGGCAACGTCTTAAAGGAGTTTAGGATAGATGAAGGCAACAACAAACAAATATTAATGACTCTAACAGAAACAAACGTCATATTTTTACCCTAAACACATTTATACTGTTCAACACTCATATTTTTATTTAATGTATGACCCTTCTACTCACGGGTAACAATCGTTCCCTCAATTATAAATTCGTTCATTAATTTGAAATGCTTCTCATGAAGGAAAATTTATTGCTACCACATAAATGTGCATTGTAGTTGCACACAATATCAAAAAGGCATGAGCACCATAAGGAAAACTTTTGATGCAAATGAGCTTATATCTTTAGTCAAACTACTAGTATTAGCATTGGGTTATGAGGAGAACCTAAACATCGAGGACTCATCACATTAGATTAAGAGTAAATAATCGTTTTGACATTACATTTTCATCTAAAATCTTAAAGTATTAAGTATATTGATCTCCCCAATTGTTTGCTGCTCAACACTTATATTTTTCTATAATGTAAAACTCTTTTACTCACATTTTTGACATATCAAGAATTTCCCTCCTCGACAAAAGTCATTATGGATTAATTAAAAGGCACCCTTGTTGGATTAATTTATGATCATTTCATATGTTGTATAATATACTTCTTAAAAAAAAGTTGTATAATATAATAAATATAATGTAATACTTTTCTTTTAAAAATAAAATGACTTGCGTGCATATACATTTTATCAGTAAAATGTATAAAACATTTTAAATTGTTAGTTAAAATTGCATAGTAAGTTATCATTTAAGGATTTAACGTTCTTTATGATTTTCATCTCTCGTTCTTTAGTGGAATAGCCATGTGATGTCATTGTGAGGAGATGATGACGTTGGAAGAGGAAGGGAGAAAGTCCCAAAGCACGTTTGCACGCATGAGAAGATTTCCAGATACACTCGACGTAAGACATTGAATTTGATCTATATACTGTTTTAACATCTTTCAAATTATTATTTTTTAACAAAAGCAAAATAAAATATATTAATACCCAAAAAACATTCTCCTCAGCACAAGACACATCAGAGAAGAAATGCAAATTTTAACAACTAAGATCAAGTCCACTAACATCTTTCTTAAATCTTGTTTCGTTTGTAAAAACGATTTTTTTCTTTTTAAAATACATTTTATATTGATTTGTTATTAAGAAGATGGAAGACTTTTGAAGTGAACTATTAAGATGATCAAAGATGAAATATTAGTTAAAAATGATTCTTTTATAGGATTAATGAAAACAACTCTTTTCGGATTTTCAGAGTTTTAAAAATATACATAAATAATTTTTTTATATTTGTATTCTTTCAAAAAAAAATATGCATAAATATCCATTTCAAGTAGGGATGGCAATTGGACCTAGATCTAATGGGTATCCGCAAAAAATACCCATAATGGGTAGGGTAAAACCCCGTTTTCATGGGTATGGACACGGGTCTGGGTAATACCCACAAATTTAAATGGGTATGGGCACGGGTATGGA
>Ga0209282_1002463_pt1 | contig 10720 bp, 4 predicted proteins | sample Mtrugardesep15_FD_187529 | JGI IMG/M metagenome (GOLD analysis project Ga0209282, IMG submission 187529) | Root nodule microbial communities of legume samples collected from California, USA - M. trunc garden sep15 (SPAdes) (version 2) | ecosystem: Host-associated > Plants > Roots > Nodule...
CATTGAAAACTAATTCATACATATGTATCACATAATAGAACAGCAAAAGCAATTATACACATTGTATTGATTATTACATTTAAATTTTTAAGCATATGCGTATCACAGAACATCAAAAGCACCCAAAAAAACAATCTTAGAATAAAAGGCTATAACCAAAATAACATTGTAGTGTCAAAATTCAATTACCAAGTACCACGAACAAGAACAACAAACAAGAAAATTAATTAACATTCAAACTTAGTAATAGTAGCAATCATCAATAAACAATAAAAAACAACAACCAATCTTAGTAGAAAACAACAAGTTAACAACAAACAAACACCTTTAAATTCTAAAATAAAAAAGAAAATCAACAATCACCAAGAAATTACATTTCAATTTGGATTGGAAAAGCAGAGTCAAAAAGAAAAAGGGTTTCCTTGATTCATCTCTGAATGAGAGAGAGAAGGGAGTGTCGGAGTGGTCGGCGCCGACGGCTAAGATGGAGGTGACGCGGCCGGAATGAGTGACAACTGACAATCGGCCGTTGGAAATGAAGGTTATGGCTGATGAGGTATGTAGGTCGCGTAAGTCATAACAGAGGAAGAGAAAAGAAGTTTTGTTTTGGGTACGTGTAAGGGGAAAAGTCTGGTGGGTCACTTGAGAAAAATAATATAAGCTGAAGGTATTTTTGTAATTTTTCTATATTTGGGGCTGGGCCGTGGCCCACCTCAGCCCATACTAAGCTCTGCCACTGACTCCTATGCCGCATAAACAACAACAAAATATTTCATATTATGTCAATCCTTTTTGGAGTCATAATTTGAATTAATCAATATAATGTTTATGAATCAATTCGAATGAATTATAATCTTGTTGTGATTTCAAAATGGTTGGTATGAGTTGTTTATCGGTTAACATGAATTATGTTGGGGTTTTTATAATGGAGTTATTATTTTATTTTTTCAAACAATTAAAATTTAAGGGACTAAAATGAAATAAAAATAGTTAGGAGATTAAAATCAAACTAAAACATAGGTTAAGGCGGATTTTTTTTTTTTGAAGAAAGGTTAAGGGACAAAATGCGTGTGTAACTTTTTGTGGGTTTGGGAAATGCGTGTGTAATTTAATTCTTGACAAAAAAAGAAAATGCGTGTAATTTAACCTTATATAATGCTCAGATAAAAAGAGTAACAAGACCAATATTAGTCGACAGTATTGAATAATACCCGAAATAAATGGTACCGAGTGTATACCAACGATTATTCTAACACGGTTTCTACAAATTAACACAAGACAAGATACACAATGATTAGATTACAAGTTTACAAGTTACTACAACAATCGTTAAAATGGATACTGAAAGCACAAAGAACCCCACAACATCCACATCATCATACAAACACGAATAGTCAAAGTTCCACTCTTTTGTCTATTTTTAAGGTCAGCTTTTTTTGTAGCTGCTTGAAAATTACATTCATTGACTTTGTAGAACCAATATTCTGTATCATCAATTACAAGCAAAACTAAGACTATTAACAAAACAAATTAGAACACTATTCTGTTTTCAAAATATACGGCAGACAAAAATGAACCAAATTAGAAGACTTTTGTGCGTTGACACTACCCATAGACCAGTGAATGTTTCCTTCATTTTTTATGTATAAATTCTTTACATTCTTTTTAGAAACACCTCATTAGATGACCTATCTCTCTTCCATTTCTTTAATTAAAGCCAGCACAAACCAATTTTTCAGGTATATTATATAGTACTCAATTATTCATGCATGCTTTCCATGCATTTTCAAATAGCAATATTTATCAGTTACTAGTTACTACTACTATAATATACACGTTGTATTTAATTTTTTTACATTGTAGAATAACTATACTAATTAATGAATTTTCGTGTTCAAATGTAGTTGCAAGACTTGAAATATATTGATGGGCAATATAAAGGGAAAATGCAAGAAGAATAAGATATTGAAGGCATGGCGATCATTAGGACGTGGAGGTGACAAAAGCAATATGAAGTCACCGCTTATGAATAAGAGTAGTTCCAATTCATTTTCAGAAAATGCGAAGGGTCGAATTGTAAAAATTCCCAAAGGTTGTTTTACAATTTATGTTGGACTCCAAAGTCAAAGGTTTCTTGTGAAAACCAAGTTTGTTAATCACCCAAAATTCAAGATGTTACTGGATGAAGCAGAAGTTGAATATGGGTTTCAAAATGATGGCCCTATTAGGCTTCCATGTAATGTTGATTTATTCTATAGAGTGTTGGATGAGATGAACAATATTGAAGAAGATTATAACATTAATAAAAGCTTTAAGAAGGTTATGGGGTTTTCTTTTTTTTGTTCTTCGAAACCACACTCATGAGTAGGAGGCATGGAAAGTGTATAGTGCTATTGATTTGAAAATGCTGGAGAAAAAAGCAATATCAAATAGCATTTTGTGACTTGTTTTGTAAGTTTGCAATGTGTAATTAATTTAATCAAGTCTTTGTTGAATTTTGATCCCAATTGTAAATCGAATGTGAAAATAGTCACATGAAGTTAAAAAGAAATGACAATTTTATATTTTTTGAGGGGAGCAATGAACATTTTATAATTATGGTTGGTTTGGTGGACTGCACCTATTCAAATGCTTATCAAATAGTACTATTATATGGTATAAGGATTTTTTGCTACTGAAAGTTACGAAACAGAGATAAACCAATTACATTACAGGAAAACACATCTGAGAGATAAGAAAGAAAACAAGGTAAGGATCACAAATTTATCCGATCAAGAAGTAAAATACATTTATTTGCTTTCTTTTTTCCTTTTGTTTTTTTTGAAGAAGCTAAATTAGCTCGGGAGAGAATCGAACCTGAGACCTCGAGGAGGAGCACACTCCTAAGTCTCAAGCTAAGTTTGGCTTAGGGATTATGAGCTACTTTGATGCACGAGTTACACTTACGCCCTTTCTAGAAGAATCTAGATAGATCCATAAGGATGTGCCATTGTTAGTGTGTTAGATATGTCAATTTCTTTTATGTTCTACTTGTATAAGTAGAGAATTGGTGAATGTAATATAATTTTTGAGAAACTCGGTATCCGGAATTCTAAAACCGATAAATCCCATGGATCAATCTCACTTTCTACAAGCAAGGGGCACAATTAAGGCAGAGCAAAGTCCAGTGTGTACTGATCCAACACAGGAATTGTTAGTACTAGAAGGATACAAACATGAGACCTGAATAGGAACATACTTCGAGGTCCCATGCCTAAACCGAGCCACCCCTAGGGGCTGGTGAATGTAATGATTTGCAGATATTTTTCTTGTACTAGCTTTTACTTGGTTTTGATATCAAGATATCATAAGACATGGCATGACTTTGCATGGTAGGTGCCTTCAATTGTGTTGAAAGAGCTTGGTTGTGAGTCTTAGCAATCTGATGTTGCTAGTAACAATTATGCAGATCAAACTGATGTGAGTAAAAAGATTGTTTTGTGGATCTGCTTCAAATCAAAGAAATTGGCTAGTTATTAGCTTTGGTGAATCCATATCTAGGAACTTGTGAAAAGAAATTGCCGATGGCTTAGAATTTTTTTGATAATGTTTTGGTGTTGAGTGGAGCGATTTCAGACCGTAAAGATTTATCATTTTTCTAACGAGTTTGTGTTATGATTGTACTCTTTTGATCTACTCATTGTACATGCTCATATTATATTTTATCAATATATCTATAGAAGTTATTTCTATATAGTGATTCTACCATTTTCTAACGAGTATAGTACGTTGTAAAAATCTATTTTTAAAAAAACTATAACAAACCGGGTCAGTCTTTTTAAAAAAATTATTCGCAAGAAACAATTGATTATCAATACATTTTCAGTATAATAATAAGTATAATTGTAGTATGAAACAAATGTAGCATTTGAGCTTCCCATGACACATACAATTTATTATATACAAACATTTTTAGCACAAATATAAGGAAAAAATTCAGTAGCTCAACAAGCTGTTTACACATAAATGATAGTATATGTAGGTATATATGTAATGCACTATAGTATATGAATATAGAAGTTTCATTCCATCATCACCAATTCTTCAAAACGTTCCATAGCAGAAGCAGGCAAGCCAAGTAGCACACTTATACCTTTCCTTCCTTGACCATGTGACAAGAACAAGATAACTTCTGTATTTGGCAATGTAACAGGACCAGAACATAGAGGTTCACCCCAACCAAAATCAGTAGTGTCAAAAGACAATTTAGTCCAAGTTGTGATCAAAAGTGTGCCTGTTAAAGAAGGCCTAGCTCTTGTAACTTCAAAATAATCAATAGCAGATCTCATATAACTATCTGTAACCATATCAATTGCCTTGTGAACCAAGCCAACTGAAAATGAAAAAGGATTTTCCAATAGTTCATTTGCTTTACACAAAGAATTTGTTAGCACAATAGCATTACCAAAATATCCCTTTGGAATTGGTGGAACAAATCTTGGCCGTCCATCAACTGCAAAGAGTAACTTTGTTTGTTGATTAGGATGCAATTTTAAAGCTGAAGTTCTAGTTCTCCATACAAAAGCTGAGAGTGCTTCAAAAGTTGAACATTTTTTCAAAACTCCATCTTCTGTGGCTTTTTTCTTGAGTGAATCAAGCTTCTCAGGATTGAAAAGGAAGGCTTTGTGGATAATGTTTTCTCCTTCATAGATTTTTTCTGTGTTTGATAGATCTTCAATTTCATCAAATTCATGGTGTTGGAACTCTACTTTGGGAGGATCACGTGATTTGAGTATGGTTCTATCAAGAAATGGTGGAGTCTTTAAGTCTATACCTCTAGCTGTTTCAGCCCATGCATTCACAAACTCCATGGCACATAGTCCATCTTTCATGCAATGGATCATGTTCAGTCCCAATGTGAATCCTCCACATTTGAACTTTGTCACCTATAAAGGAAGTCCATGTAACATATGTCATGGGCAAATACTAAACTTTAAATTAAGGAAAATGTTAACGACTATTTTAAAAACAAATTCTAGAAGATAGTTTCTAGTTTTAGTTATGTTAGTTTCGAGCGTTTGAATCTTAAAACTCCTTTTTATAATTCCTAACTTTTTTCTGACTCTTACCTATAAAAAAATTTGTTTAACATTTTCTTTTTTTGGAAATACACTTAGCATCTATATGATTTATACATATGACCAACACATACATAAGACATATTTATGAGCGGTGACGTTCAATTGTTCACAAATCATTTTCATATGCAAATAATATTACCTCAAGAAAGACCCTTGCTGCCGTGAGAGTCAAGGCTGTCTTCATTAAACTCACAAGTTTGGCAATACATTTTTAATATTAGTCTAATTACTACTCTAGTTTTTATCTTAATTTTAAGCATTAGGTAGGAAAAAGTAAAACATCACCATCGTATATGAAAGAAAAAAGCAATAACATAACACATGGCATACACTTTTTTTTGACAATACACCCTTTATACACTTAACATCTAACACGTGGGCATGATTGTAGGTCGTGATCTGCTAATTAATTTCTTCTACTTCATCATGTTGAAAAAAATAACACTTTCTCAAAAAGTGTAAAATTATTTCTTTGAGCATAAAACCTACACATTATACTTATATGTTTTAAAATAGGGTTGCATAAGTTTTTGTTCATGTAAACATACTAAATTTTGCTTTTAGTCCTTATAAAAAAGTGACATGTCTATATATTTATAAAAAATTTCTACAAAAAGATTTAGTCCAGATTAAATTTAAATTTGTTTTATCATCTTTAAACTTTTAAATTTTGGAATCATTTTTGTATACATGTCTAGAACCTTATAAAAAATTCTCTAAAAAAATATATTTTTAACCTGAGATGAATTAAATATGAATTTTAAAAAGTTTAAAATAAAAATAATCAAAATCTAGAACTGGAAATCATATTTTTAGCTCATTTTTTATAGATGAACTTTTTTAAATGTCTTAAACATGTCTAAACAATGTAATTAAAATTTTTAAAAGTTTAAGAATAATTAAACAAATTTGAATTTAGCAGGGATTATACTGATCAATGCTGAATTTTTTTTAAAGGGACTGAGACATACCACTTTTTTTACGAGGATTAAAAACAAAATTGTATATGTTTGTAGGAACTTCAAGACCCTTTAAAATAAATTTTGTTTTCGTAAATATTTTTTATCTTTTATAAAACAAGTAAATATTTTTTAAAGCAAGTGTTGTTTTATATTTTTCATCTAATTTTAATTTTGTATTAAATTAATATTTTGTACCCTTTTTAAATATGTCGATTCAAAAACAAGTGTAGATAAGTTAATATTATAAATACATCTTAAATAAAAGTAAAAAGAGTTATAATTTTTTTCTGGAGGTATTAAATATTTTGTACATCTTAAATACATCTTAAATATTTTGTACCCAATCTTGGAGGTATTAAAGTTCAACTTCTGCAATAATGCCGAATAAATTGGACTAGGTGAACATCATAGTTAATGTTACATTACTAGTGATAAAATTTTCTTTCATGATAAACTTATTATAAAACAATATATCAATTGTCAAACAAATTTAGTACAACGAAACTTTTTTAACTTCTGTGTTTTATTACTCAAAGAGGTTCTATATATTTAGGGATATAAGTATCTTTTTTAAAGCTTAAATTCGTTTTACTCTAGTAGTTTTATATAAGACTCCAAAAACACTATATTGAAATATGATTGGAGGCTTATTTAAAACATAATTTTTTTTATAAAATATTTAAAACATAATTAAACTATTCATACATATGTGCATATACACACATAAGTTATACCTGGACTGTCATAAGAGGCATCTCTAATATGTTCTTAGCACCCGGGGTATCATAAACCAATTTCCCAAGCCTATGAGGGTCTGGTTTTGTTAAGTCACCAACTTTATCTATATCACAATCTGCTTCAGCTTCAACAAAAACTGCACCTTCCCCAGTGTTATCCACTATCAACTTCCCTTCTGTGCTTATAATCAACTTTCCTGCCATAGGGTAATAAGGGACAAGAATCTTTGACAAAGCATCCTTGATCACTTGTGCAGCTTCTTCATTTCCTCTAGATTCTGATTTAAAGCAATAAATTGTACGCATTGGAACTGCAATATTCTGGTCAAGGTTTGAAAGAAAGTAGATTCCCTTTTCTGTTTCTTCCGCGGGTTGAACTCGAATCGGTTCTCCTTGAGTCACATTCAGTTCATTTGTAGAGATATTTGTACTTGCCATTGATCACGTAATAACCTTTGGATAAACACAATATGAAAGTGTGAGAATTTTGTGAAAGTGATCCAAAATGATATGTGTTGGGACACTGAAGGAGTATTAAGTCGGAGGTCTAGAATTATGCTAGTAAAAAAATGGTTTCGTATATAACAAATTAACCACTAATATTTATCGATTGAAAAATATATGAATATGGTCCTATGACAAGTTTTCATATTATATGAACAAAGTTAAAGAAGACATGCATGGCAATTGAGAAAATGGTATTGCTAAAAAAAGAATATGAAATAAGAAAACTAAAGAGGTAGATGACTATGTTTATGTACGTTCACCTGAATGTGCGGTGCTTGAAATGTTCGGTAGTTATTATGAAGGATGTAATTATTTGTGTTTGTATTTTAGATGTCATAGAGGTTAATTATATATATAGGAACTAGGAAGAGATGAGAGAAAGGTTGTACCCAAAAAAAAAAAGAGAGAGAGATGAGAGAAAGGATTAAATGGGTCACACCATGCATTTCTTCTATAATTAATCAAATACAGCAAATTGACAGGGACTTATTTTTACGGCTATATTTTCATAGATTATACAATTAATGACCCACAACCGTTTTCCCTAGACTTTTTAATTAAAAAAATAGGTGAACAACAAAGGTTTATTCTCTTGAGGGTTTAACGTGGCTGTATTGTTGCCATCAAAATTCAAAAAACAAAAATGTGGCTATGATTTATGGGGACTTCTATGGGAACTTCTATGATACATTCATAAATTTAAGTGTACCGATACTCTTGTTTCACAAAATTTATAAAATAACAATAATTTTTATGAAATAAAAAGTTATTTGTCAATATTTATATTTTAGAAAACATCATTTCATAAGAAAAAAACATCATTTCATTGTTTATAAGGATCATATTAAATTTTTTACATTTTGTCATAAAAAATAATCAAAATATTTATTGTTATGAGTAATAAAAATTCTTAAAAATTCAATTTTATTTCGTCGAATGTTTTGGTAAATTAAATTTAATTATTATAGTTGTCAATGATATAAAATAATAATTTTTCTTAAAAAAACAACTCATTTATTATTGATTTAACTACTTAGTGTACCAATACACCCACATTTATTAGGTGTACCATAGAATTTACCATGATTTATATTTCATCTTTAAAGTAAGGGTCGTATGCGTCAATAAGTCGACCATCAAAATTCAAAAAACAAACGTCGCTGTATTATTTTTTTAATATTATTTAAACAACAAAAATCATGTCTTATGCCTCGATAAGTCGACCACCAAACTGAAACCAACTTGTTTTTCATTAGCTAGGTTAGATTGATTCAAATTTTTATGCATGAAAAAGAATAACAACAATTATTTTACTCAACTCAACCTAATGAAATTTTTAGACTTGATAACTAGCTTGATCGAAATGGATTCAACCCAGCTCATATACACTCATACTTGAAAGAGCTGGCAAAACTATAAGAGATCAATGATTTTATTCTTATTTACTTTTTAGTTACTACTTTTTTGTTTACCATGTTATAAAAATGAAGTTTTCACCGCCTTTTAGCCGTCAGCTGAATTTTCTCCATATACAAGATTGATTGAAGCCTTGACCATTTGCTTAAGAGGCTTAACTATTTGGATCAATTTATTGTTGATTTCTTATTGTATTTAAGGAGTAGTTGGACATGATATATGATCATATAAAATTTGGATTATCCTTTAAATCGTTGTTAAAAACATTTTATAATTTTCTTTCGAATAAAACATTTAATAATTTTTTTAACTTAGAAATCAAAAATAAGTCTTTCAATCTAAAACTCAACTTCCCAAACATAGACTAAATGAAATTACACACTTCAAAAGATTACTCACTTTCGACTTGAAATGCCTTGGACAACCCAAAAAGAATAGATGGATAGAATATCATATCACACATTTACACATATATGTTAAAAATATTTTAAGTGTAAGTTGAAAGTTTTAAATTGCTTAAACATTGAGATTGAACAATATATAAGTAAGAAACTCCATAAATTCTAACACCTTAAAATGTTGGTTTAAAATGCAATTTTTTTTATGTGATTATTCTTGGTTTAATGTGGTGATCCCTCCGACTTTCTTTATGAGTCATGACCCAACATGTTGTTCGTTTTCTCTATTATGAACTGATGTCTATGCCCAACGATCTACGATGTTGAAATAAGGTGTTAGAAATCATGTGATGTTTTTCATTTTATTGGGTATTCTTCATGAATTATTTGGGTATGGTGTTAATATAACACATTGTAAGTTCATGGCAATTATTCTCTTTTTTAATAAGTTGCAAAGTTACAAATAGAATGAGAAATAAAACAACCTGCCAGAATAGGTGGCAGTTTTTTCTTCAAAAGTGTGGGAAACCTAACATTACCGGCCAATAATTATCGTTTTTTGTTGACATGTTTATCGCCCAATAATGTGTAAAATCACTTTTTGTAGTTGCCGGTTATGGAGTGTCAACGAGGGACAACATTTTTGTCAAAGAAAACATGAACAACATTTACAATCAGAGAATTACGTATTTTATTTTGACAAATTATCGAAGCCTCACCTAACATTAAGATTTAGTTTAACGAAAACTACAATTAAATTTTTTATTTTTTGTGTGTTGAGAAGGCAATCAGATGATGACGTATATTATTCACTGGTTGAGGGTCTATATATAAATGACAAAATAAAAAACATATCTCCCCAATAATTTACAAGATAGCAAAATTATTTACGGCAATTAATATTACTCCCACCGTCTCAAATTGTATGTTGCTCTAGGAAAAAAAAATTGTCTCAAATTATAGGTCGCTTTACAATACCAATGACTTTTCCTATTATAACCTTAACTATTTATTACTTTCTTTTCTTTCAATTATTTCATTTATCTTTCCCATATTATTTATTAAGGACTATTTTGTAAAACAACTCATAATATCTCTTTTTCATACAATATTAATTGCATTTCTTAATATATGTGAAATGTCTAAAACGTCATACAATTTGGGACGGAATGAGTAATAATCAACACTAATTTGCAGCTGATTTTTTTTACCAAATCAGTGCTAATTTGCTCCTCAATTTACTGCTAATCCCAACATTTTGACAATTTAAAATTGCTGAATCCACATAAACATTTTAGTTTTTTCAGACAAAACTTTTTTTTTTGGCTACCGACAAAACTTAAATATATAATAGAATTCTTTCTTTCTCTCTCAAAATAAAAAATAGAATTCCTTCTTTAAAAGAAAAAAGGATTGAATTAATTATAAGTGACGGTTCGAACACTTAACCCTCTTTTTAAACTCCTTTGAGTGTCCAAACTCAACCAACCGAGTCATCACTTGGGAACAAGTTTAATTGAATTAACATATAGTACGCATGATATTGTACGAAAGAAATAAATATAAAATTCATATCATGC
>Ga0209282_1002464_pt1 | contig 10718 bp, 5 predicted proteins | sample Mtrugardesep15_FD_187529 | JGI IMG/M metagenome (GOLD analysis project Ga0209282, IMG submission 187529) | Root nodule microbial communities of legume samples collected from California, USA - M. trunc garden sep15 (SPAdes) (version 2) | ecosystem: Host-associated > Plants > Roots > Nodule...
GATCCAGGTATTCCTATGACCTTGAACTTCAATTTTAGTAAATCAAACATGTTGTATTTTATCATAAACTTGTTCAATAATTGCTTCCGCTGTTGATTGATAAATTAAATAATATATATTGAACTGTTTATGAAATTTGCTAACAGATACATCATGTATTTCTTCTTTTCTTTTGATTAGCCTCCATGTCCAAAATAAAGATTTGGTTAAAAACAAAGAACATATAAACACCAAATAAAATAAATTAAAAAGAATAAGAATAAGAAAATAGAAACAAAAGAAATCACAATAAAAATTAACATAAGAATAAGAAATTTTAAACAAACAATAAAACAATAAAAAAAAGAAACAAACAAATAAAAGAAAAGAGAATGGGTTGAAAGCAATGATTTTTTATGGGAGGAAGATGTAGATGAAAATAATGAAAAACAAATTGTCTATATATAGCAAAAAAATTATGACATGATTAATCTTGATTGGCTAATCAAAAATAAATGATTCAAGATCCATTTTTATTGATTGATAGAAAAGCATTAAATGAAATGAAGAATGTGAAATGCCATGTGTATTATTGCTTATAGATGTAGGCTTTTATATTATATAAAGATAAAGATATAAAGATAAAGATAAAGATGATCAATTTTGATTGGCTCATGAAAAATAAATGAGTCATGATCCATTTTGACTGGCTAATAAACAATAAATGATTCAAGATCCATTTTTATTGGTTAATAAAAAAACATTAAATAAAATGAAGAATGTGAAGATGCCATGTGTATTATTGCTTATAGATGTAAGCTTTTATATTATATAAAGATAAAGATAAAGATAAAGATAAAGATAAAGATATGATAATATAACATGTTTTAAATGGTGTTTTCAAGGAAATTTTCTTACGATTTCATTGATGTTGATATTTTCTCGTCTTCAAACCATATATTACGACATTTACAATCTACCACATCACGTTTTTTTAGTTAAAAAATATGATAGATGAACCAAACTCTCGAATGTTAAAATAGAGGGACAAATTCCACAAAAAGATGAAAATAGGGGGACCAAAACTGCAATTAAGTCTATTTAATAATAAGGAGAAATCAATACCCAAACTTCGAGATAAAGTAAGAAAAATGATATTTGAACAACAACTTTTTGACAACTTTTGTGACAACTTTCTCTCTCATACTCATATTATGTTTTTACTTTCTCTCTCTAATGTTTTGGTTTTTGTGTCAATACATTTATTTATTTGTAAACCTATGGTTGTCCCAAAAATTGTTGATAAAATGATTGTTCAAATAACACAACTCATAAAGTAAAGTTGCTTTCTTTTCGATAGTTGGAGGCAAAGTATGTTAATTTTGCTTTAAGTTGTCATAGTTGGTGACAAAACCCTTTTATTTGTATGACATCGATTGATTTGTTCTTGTTTATCGTCTTTTAGATTCTCTTTGTTGATAACTTTGGTGTTTTTTTTTTCTGGCACATCTTGTGCTAGGGAGAATACTTTTTGCTTGTTAATATATTTCATTTTAACTTGTTAAAAAAAAAACTTGTTACACCGAATAAAATTTTTATTTTGACCTTAATCTAAAATTATAATTTTACTTTTTAGAAATTTAAGTGTTATAAAATTTAATTGTATAATTTTTTTTGAATATATGATAAATCATACAAAATTTATTTTTTTCTCATTCTCATGTATTAAATATGACTCTTGGAGTCATGCACATCAATCATCAAGAATGTTACTAACTAGATGTGTGACACAACCAATATATATATATTTTTTAAAAGAATTCATTCTCCTTGATTTTTCGTGTATTAAATAAGACGCTTTGGATTTATGTATCATGCATGTCATGTGATAATGAATATTATATATGTGAAATACACAATATTTATAAATTCTAACTCCTATTGCTCTTATGTATTATGTGTGTATTATTATCTATCAAATAACTAGTTTTTTTTTTCTTCTTTTTTTCTTTTATAAAAATAATTACATAATTTAGTAATGTTCTATTATTTTTCTTGCCAAATTATAAATTCCAACAACTACCACTTTGAACTTGGATGAAGCTACATCAACTCACAAATTTTTCTCTCCATATAAACCTTGCTTAAATACACCTAAATATATTTTGATTTTATAAAAATTGATTAAAAAATTATGATTGCTAAAATAGAGAGGAAATGAGACAAATGAACAAATAAATGTTGATTGATTGACAAATTCTTGCATAATAAAACATATTTGGATTGATGGTCCAACACATCAAACACAAAATGATTATGAGATATTAAAGAGTCTGATAGAGCATAAGGTTGAAATTGGCTTTTGGTCCCCTATTTTCATTTTCTTTTTGTTTGTAAAATCAGTCACCTTGTTTTAAAACTCGACGGTTCCAGTTCCTTTCTTTAAAATTTTGTCTAAAATATGATGATATAATATGTTTTAAATTGTGTTTTTAAGGGAATTTTTTTACGATTTCATTGATGTTGATATTTTCTCGTCTTCAGGTCATATACCACGACATTTAAAATCTATCACATCACGTTGTTTTAGTTAAAAAATATGATAGAGGACCAAAACTGTCGAATTTTAAAATAGGGGAATCAATTTCACAAAAAGATAAAAATAGGGGATCAAAATTGCAATTAAGCCTAAGATTTAATTATTATAATTGTCAATAATAAAAAATAATTAATTTCCTAAAAAAAACTCATTTAATTATTAATTTAACGATTTGGTGTTTCGGTACACTTAAATTTGTTTGTGTACCATGTAATTTGTCGTCCAAATTTTTTTATCATATACATAAACGTGTGTCTGAAACGCAGAGCTCTGCAAACAAAAGAAATGAATGGAAAGAATCAACAAATTGGAAGTTTAAAAGAGTTGTGTTGCAGACACCGGATGCAATAGGGATGACTGAACTCAAAGTATATGCTTCTTATAACTACAAGAACCCAAACTTTGCTATTGGTATTCGAAATCAGTACTTCGGAAATGAGTAATAAATGTATTTGTATTATAAACATCCGGTGGGATTTAGTATGGGAAAAGAGAGTTATTTCCCACCATAGGAAAGTAAATTTTGACCATTAGATCAATGAAGAACAATGATCTTATCATACTCTCTCATCACTAGATTTTTTCTTTTGCACACATTCTTCAACCTCTCAATCAACCATGAATGAAAACAACCATAAGAAAAATCTCAATAAAGTTAATTTGTCTTCTATATTGAAAAGGTTTCCATTATCTCTCCATAGTCCATACACTAATTTTGTTTTTCTCATCAGTGGCATTTTTCTTCTTTCTTTTTCTCAGTAAACCCATGTTTAACAACTTTCACTCTTTTTTTAAAAACGAACAGCTTTCTCTCTTAAAACATTCATTTCTCAGAATTTCTTCTATTCTCATCTTCAATTCAATAACTCAAAATCAAACCAATTTGGATAGTCTCATCTTCCATCTGTGAAATGAAAGTAGGAAGGATTGCCGGAGCGTGAGTTGGAGGTTTCGCTGATAAACTGATCGTATATGGAGTTCGTCGATGAAGATTGAATTTCTGCGGATGATGATGACGCTGTTCAGATATTGACCTTTCCCAAAAAAATTTATTGATCGATTAAGAAAAATTTCAGATCAAGGAAATTTTTTTCCAGATCTGAACAACAAGAAAATAGTGTAAAAGAGAGAGGAAAAAAATACAGTGGTGCATGATAAAATTAATACTCCTCTTTAATCTAATCGTTGAAAAAAAAAACTTTCGCATGATGGAAAACAAGTTTCCTTTCCCATACTAAACCTCACCATAAACACCCTTGTTAACACTATGATGACCGATAACATTCTTTAGTTTGAATCTAACATAAAAAATACATTAACTTTAAATCTTTGAACGAAAATTTGTCATACATCAAAGTTTTATTTAAATGAAAAATTAATGTGTACGATTACACATTGAAGATATTAATACAAAAATAAACATTAAAATTGAAGTAAAAAAACAAAAATAGTATTTCCTCTTGTTTCAATGTCACTTTACATTTTTAATATAAGTTTACTTTTTTTTCTCTCAACTTTACCTTCAATAAATACTCTAATTTTTTTCTCACACAATTTTCAATGCAACTTTAAATTTGTCTTTTTCTTAGACAGTTTAGTAAAAGTGTTATGTCTAATGATTATTTCATTTCATTCCTTAATTTGTATCAAATTGGCTAAACCGACGCTCATTTTGAAACGGAAGACGTAGTAGAGTAACAAAAGGGATCGAACAAGCCGTTAGATTTGATCAAAGATGTGATGAACATTTTCATTACACAAAACGTGAAAGTTCCATCATCATAATCAAACGCAAAAAAACGTCTTTTTTTTTTTTTTAACAAAATCGCTTCTCAGTCCCTCTAACTCCACCACCCTTCACCGATTCATTCATCAACAACACCAACAATCTCTCCAGATTCTCTTGGTAAGCATTTAATTACCGTGAGATTGGTGAATTTTTGTTGCAGTATGATGAATCATGATCGATTTTGTATCTGGGCCTTTGATATTGAAATTGGCATTATTGGGTTTTATCATTTGTGAATGCTGAACCTGAAAGTTCTCATTTTTATTTTTATTTTTGTTTGTGTTTGTGTGTTTGAATAGTGAAGTAGTGCATATTTGAAGTTGGATTAGAAATTTTTGCTGGGTGGGATGGCGGATGATAAGAAAAGGAGAGAAAATAAGAAGAAAAAGAACAAGCAAATAAAGAATAATGTCGATATTGGGGTTGGAGAAACAGTTATTAGGGATCAGAATTTGGTGAATAATAATGGTAAGGATGAGCATACTAGTCTAACAGAGACTGTGGATAATTCAATTGTGGACCGAGAAACAGGTAATGGGGATCATAATCTGGTGAGTAATGGCAAGGATCAGCCTGTTAGTCTTTCCGAGGCTGCGCTAAGTTCTACCGGGGATCATAGTCTGATGAATAGTGGTCAGGATGAGCATGCTAGTCTTTCCGAGACTGCGACAGATTTGACTAAGGATGGAGAAACAGATACACGAGATCAGAATCTGGTGAATAATAGTAAGGATGAGCATGCTAATCTTTCTGATGATGCATTGAATTCAATTATGGACAGAGAAACCGGTAACAGGGAGCGTAATCTTCTGGCGAATGATGCTAAGGACGAGCATGCTAATATTTTGGAGGCCGTGGTGAACTCAAACGGGGATGGAGAAAGTTCAACCAGGGATCAGAATCAGGTGAATAACGGTAAAGAGGATTCCGCTGAGTTTTTTAGGACAACTCATGGGCAAAGTGTGAGTGAGGATTGGGATTGCGATTGGAATTGGAATTGGGATGCAGAGGTCCCAAACAAAGATCTGAATGTGGATTTCAATGGACATCTGCCAAATGGTAAAAAATGTGTATGTTTTCTTCAAACCCATATAGATTTTCGTTGTATTTTAGTGTAAGTGTTTTATGCTCATGAGTCATGTCTTCAAATATTGATTCATGGAGGGAACTACTTTTTCCCTAGCTATGTCACTATGTGTATCTCTGGTTTCACTTCTAGAGGGACCAAATTTGATTCTAGAGGTGTAGAATTGACTCTTACAAGTTTGGTTGCTCTCGAGTATAATTGATTTTACCTCAAGAATTGATTCTACTTGAAGTTAGAAATTTGAGCTTTTGATTCTAGAATTGATTTTAACACTCAAGTTTATTATTCAACTCACATTTACATAAATGTATTCAACCATAAATCACTTTACCTTCAACTCACTTTTAGCCATAATCAATTCACTCAAAATCAATTTTTGTCAACTCAGAACCAAACGTGCACATAATCACTTTTCTTTGAAATTGAGAAATTTAATTTGAACTTATTATTTCCTAATTCATTTTGTATATAGTTTTTCTAGGTTTGTCTGACTTATTGTGCAAGCCATGTATGTCCAAAAAATTGGACCTCCCTTGTTATGCAAACAAGTTCATATAAGCTTGGATCTCCCTTATTCTCTCTGTCTCTTGTTTGAGTTGAGTGTTTGTGGACGAGTGCATTGCCAAGCTAATGAAATTACCTTTGACAGGCTATGTGATAGGATTATAGAATAAAGGGAAACTAGAGTAGTTAAAGTAGTTATCAGTTGTTAGAGTAATTAATTAGTTATCTGTTTAGTTAGCAAGGTAGTTAGCCAAGGTTGAGGTTGTTAGTTAGATTTCTATTTGAGGTCTGTTTTTTGTTGTATTTTCTGTTATAGGTTAGTTGCTATGGATCCTAACCCATTATCCATGTCTCTTTGTAACAGAAGGTTTATAAATATAACCTTCTACCCTTAGGAAAGGATCTTTGGCGTATATCTTAGTTGTAATTGGTTTTATAACCAGTGTAGGAGAGCTTGCTCTCTTGTTTTTTCTTATTTCTTAATCAAAAGTATTATTTCTTTTGAATCCAATTATTGGGTTCCTAACACTGTCAAAAGGGTTTTTTAATAAATTGAGAAATGAAAGTGATGTTTACAAACAGAATTTGTTAAAGATGTCTTAAAACTTTATTTTTTTAACAATATTATATGTTGGCATGTCTAATACTTTCAAAATTATCAATGCGTATATATGCTTTCTTTTGACAGCACATATCAGACGAAACAATTAGAAAATTAAAAGAAGAAAATGCTATGCTCATTCAGAGAGAGGTAACATTTTACTGAAGAAATTCAGGTCCTTTGTCTTAGAACCTATGCTTCAATTATTTTGCAACTTATACTGCATATTGCTCAGCAGAACATATCAGAAAAGACCATCCAGATATTAACGGAAGAAATTGATACACACATTCGTAAAGAGGTAATATTTTATCTAACAAATATCTGTCCTTTGTTTTATCATGTCTCAATGTTTTTATAATATGTACTCTGTGTCGTTACAAAGGTTCTGTCGCTAAAGATAATCAGGAAGCTGAACGAAGAAAATCATATGCACATTCAGAAAGAGGTAATATTTTATGTTTGAAATACCTATGACTTGCGTTTTGGCAGTAATGTTCCATCATTCTACAGGCTAAATCTGAAGAGACAATCAGAAAATTGAATGAACATACGGACATGCATGTGCAAAAGGAGGTGATATATTTTAAATTTTATCAGTGACATTCTTCTTTTTCTTCCTTATAGTTTATAGCTTGCAACTTTCTTTCAACACATATATCTTTCCTCAGGTTGCATTAGAAGAGAATATCAGAAAATTGAAGAAAGAACTTGACATGCATGTTAAGAACGAGGTAGTATTTTATATAAAATATATGTCCTTTGTTTTAGCCCTTATGTCTCATTTTTTTTATAACATGTACAGCCCTTCATTTCACAGGTCATATTAGAAGATACAATTAGAAAATTGAACAAGGAAAATGATATTCAGTATTCACATGCAAATAAACTATGATATTTCAAAATCTGTAAATATATTCTACTAATAAAATATTATTTTAAGTGACCGTCTATCTCAATATGCTTGTTTCTCTCATTAAAAAACAGACTAGAGGCAATATGAAATGCCGCTTGATTATCACATATTAGTGTCATTTGTGTTGTCTTTTTAAAACTTAAACTCTAAGTAATTGCTCTAAGTAATTGTTTCAGCCAAATGAGCTCCAAGGGTCCCGATAGCGATCATTTGATAATTGGTGGCCCAACGAATCTTGGATATGCTCTGATACCGTGTTGAATGGGAGAAATAGAGAGCAGTGTATGGTGAAACCTTGTGTTTAAACTACACAACAACGTGGTTTTATTACATAGGCTTAAAAGCAATAAAAATGATAACTACAAAGTATTCTATCCCTATTTACAAGATATGATATTTACATGGATTTAATCTTATTTTGAACATCCACCATGTATTTTGCTTTTCTTTCACAGGTTGCCCTGGAAGTGATTATCAATAAACTGAATGAATTGCAGAAACAAAAGCAGGTAATTAAATTTGAATTGAACAGTTTTGATGAATGTGTCAATGGCATTACATCATGCATAGGGAAAGATCGATATTGCTAAGAAAAAAAAAGCTCTATTTGGAAGCTCACCAATTATTATTTCCTAAAAATAAGCTAATCCAAGACACCATTTGGAATTGCCAAAGGTATTAATTTATTGGGCTCACAATTCCTCTCTTTCTTTACTTGGGATTGCCAATTCACTGCATGTCTCCTTTTGCAGATGGTGTTGCAATTATCCACTGAAACTCCCAAGGATATTCCAGAAATCATCTTTCCCACTGGTGATCGAGTTGAGCCTTCTCCAAAACAAACGTCAGTTCAACAAGGTACTGTGGCTTTGCCTTCTCAATCCACTATCTTGACGGAGGGTAATCAATTGAAGGATGATGAAGTTGACATTTCCCAAACTGCCGCTGAAATTGAGACTGGAAACATGCAATTGTCTGTTGAAAATGATATTGTTGTCGAAGACAATTTGATAGTAGAGGCAGAAATTGTCTCAACCACGGAGCCTGATATCAAAGAAGTTACTGCTTCTGATGCGAAAGAAACTAAAGAGGTTGACACAGATACTGTCAGCAGGAGCATTTATTCAAATGACCAACTAGAAGAACTTGTGTCAAGACTCGCTGCCCCTGTTCGCTTGAGCTCACCAATTTCTGCTCTATCCTCTAGTGCTCTTTCTCAAAACCCAAATGTCCAAAAGATTTCAGAAGTTAAGCAAAAATTGAAAGTCTTGGTGGGCAAGGATCTTGACTCAATCATGTCCACCACTGGTGTTGTTGGGGAAATATCTTCCTTGTTGAAATATTTAGATGAAATCAAAGACCATCTCAGCCCTGTTGATTTTGGAACCTTTTCTGCAGTTCAGATGGTTGTTGGTCGTTTTGAAAGTGACTTCCCAAACATCAAACTTGCCCTATCCAACTATCATGATGTGCATCAAGAACAACAAGGAGTTCTTGGGTGTATTCAAGAGTTGATACAACGTCGAACAGATGTGAATGACAAGCACGAGGAACTCAACCAGAGAAAACAGCAAATCACTAATTGCATTAATGGTCTTCAACATGATCTTCAAGAAGCAGAAAAGGAACTAGCTACAGTATTGACTGAAATGGATATTAATGCAGCATCTGGCAAAGACATTGAGTCCAAAATCAACGAGGAATGTCCTAAAGGTGCGAGTCTCATGACCATGTTGTCATCCATTGAAGCTGACTATCACTTTGCTCTTGCCAAGAAAGCCTCTTTAGCTGAAGATTGGGCCAACATTCAAGCTTGTTTCTGTTCAAAATCTATATAATTTAACCGTTTAAATTAACTTAGATTTTATCAGAACAATTTGTACTTTCATTAATCATTACACTGTAGGCTTCATTGCTTTTGTTGAACAACTATTCCCTCTTTCTTTATTTGCTATGAATTAATTTAACTTGGCTGGGGTAGATTGTTAATGTGCCTTACCATGGTAATCTCTGCTCCATTATTATCTTTCACAACGACGATCTTACTCTCTTTGATTTGTTTCTATCATGTTTCCCTTTGCACTCCTTTCTTTCCCGTGGGAAATTTGGATTTTGTTTAACAAATTCCTTGATAAGGTGTTTGTCTTAACAACTCAACTTGTTTTAGATCTATTACTCCTTATTATTTCTAAACTTTGTTTCCAAAAATGGTGGAGACTTGGTTTCAATTTCTTCCTACCATGCTCTAACACAGGGTGGGAGAATGAGGAGTATTGGCGCTTGAAATGTATGTTGAAAGCCGAGTCTAAAATCAATTTCTTCTGTTAATGTTTTGCACACAACCAAGTTCAGAAAGTTTCAAATATCTACCATTGATAACATTTAATATTACACCATTGTGAAAACCTGTCAGCATGCAAACGTTTAATTTGGACAGAAACAACTTCACTAATTACAATCATTTCTTCCAAATTCTCCACAAGACTCATCTATGAGTAATATGATATGTAAGCCTCCAAAATACATGCATACAAAGTGTTTAAACTACAATATAAATTTTTCATTTTGGGTACAATAGAGGGCCAGTGGCCCAAAACAAAATTAAGAAGCCAAACGCACACATTTCTAGACATTTAGGCCTTGAAAATGTTGTAAAAAATAAGACACTAGAGATCTTCAGGAGCGGACTCCAAAATAAGGAGATTCCAAGAATCTATAAAAAGACTAAAGTTTGTCATCCGATCATCACTTTTGTTGCCTTCACGGCAAATATAAATAACTTGTGTTTGTCGTCCCTCCGAAGAAAATTTTGAATGCGTTGAATTAATGAGGGGATTTTCCATTGGTTTTGCACTTGTTAGTGATAATATTTATTGGAACCTTTTAGTCACTCTCTATAATTAGATGAGATACACCTTCTCTCCAAGTCATGTCTATCCCGAAATACATGCCCCACATCTTCGCATGCAGGGCATTACATGCTCCAATCTTGGGGTTAAACCCCTCAAGCCATCTTTCATTAGAATCATAAAAAGACCTCCGCAACTCGCAAACTTAGCGTTCTTTTTACACGCACCGTCACAATTGAGTTTCACCCAACCTTAATCTACAATCTACAATCTACAATCTACAATATAAACAAATGAGACCCTTTTCATTCTCAAGTACACATGGCAATTCTAGGATCAATTCACATTAATCTTAAGCTAATTAATGCTAGAATTCACATTTGAAATTTGAATA
>Ga0209282_1002465_pt1 | contig 10717 bp, 8 predicted proteins | sample Mtrugardesep15_FD_187529 | JGI IMG/M metagenome (GOLD analysis project Ga0209282, IMG submission 187529) | Root nodule microbial communities of legume samples collected from California, USA - M. trunc garden sep15 (SPAdes) (version 2) | ecosystem: Host-associated > Plants > Roots > Nodule...
GGTTTGGGCCTAAAACTGGTTGTTATGCACACCCCTAATTTTTTTCCTTTTTTGAGCTCCAATCTCTAGAGCACATGTTGCAAGTCTTTTTGCGATCCCCTACACCAAACACACATCATAACATATCATAAACAAACAAACAAACCAATAACTAGCTACCAAATACTATATACTGATAAATAAATAATAAAAATAAGTAATTAGCAAGAACAAGCCATATACATACATCTCGTGGACTAGCATTAACAATTTTAGCAGCTTGCTTATTTGTCACACATTTCCAAAATCCACCAGATCCAAATATGATGAATCTATCAGTGTCTTTTAAGAATAAATCTCTGGTTCGGCTGATAGCAACGGTCTATTAAAAGTTGAAACCACATGATCTCCCCACAGGACTTTGAATGATGTCCATGTAGTGAATGGTACCTTCTTCATATACGCATTTCCTATTCACCTGCTTGTCTGTCAAGTCAACATTAAGCAATGGGTAGCTTAGAAGTGAACCACAAATAATAAAAATATATCTTCTCATGCTCTTCCTTCAATTTTTATTACTTTAATATTTGTTTTGTTTGTTATTTAGTATGCCTATCATGCTAGCTACCTTAATAATTAAGAAACGGCAATTGTCAATATACGATGAAGCACTAAAATAGACACGAGGCATGGACACCGAATACTATACTAACACATACACCGACAATCATTTTAAAATATACAAGTGATTAAATATAACCACATGTCTTGGTTGGTGTCATGTGACGGACATCAAGACGCCTTCAATCCGAAGCATTGGTGCTTCATATAAATAAAATGAGTAATGATATTTGCACAACCATTTGAGACAACTTTATTGACAACTTCATTTTTCTCTCTTTTTATTAGTCAAAATCAATAGAGAGAGAAAACTGAAGATATAATAAAAACATAATGTTGGTACGAGAGAGTTGTAAAAAATAGTTACAAATAGTTGTACAATTGTCATTTCTCAAAATAAAATCTCAATCAATAATTTGCATACGATGTTGGATGGTTACTTAAAGTAGATTGAAAGCAAATAAAAAATAAGAATATACCTCGCTTGTGTTCATAACACGCCATGCTCCGTCATTATAGTTGCAAATCCAATTATCATCATGCAATGCAGCGAGTTCATCTCGAATATTCTTGTGATCTCTAGCCATTTGCTTAACACACAACTTTTTAAATGGACCAATACCCATCTTAGAACCAAGTATGGCACGCGAGTTTCCAACGTTGGCGAGATATAGTGTCCTTCTCTCTATGATACAAATACTCACTATACCAATCTTTGGTTGACCATGTTGAACAAAATGCCTTCTGGCAAACTCAATAAACCCTGTCTCAATTTCAGAAACAACTTTCCTAAGAATGTCTAGAGACATATTGTTGTCATTCTCCTGAACATGCCCTGCAATTTATAACCAGTTCATCACACTTCAAGGGATTAAAAATTACACATATGTCAATATTATAACATTTGGAAGTCTATCGTTCAAACCTAATTAATGCGAATATGTTATATGTGAGTTTTATTTTATTGAAACAATCACTTGATAGATTTAATAAACACACATGCATGCAAACGCAAACAAAAAATAAAAGGAATGTACAAAAAATGGAAGCAGAAACAAACAAGACTCACTTAGTAGAGTCTGGAAAATGTGATTCCTGATATAGTTAGAAGCCGCGTCGCCTTTGTAGCCATCATAAACTCCAACAAAGAGTGCACTATTTCCAATCTTAACTTCACTGTGATCTTCCATATTCACATTTGACTGAACCGCAGCCATGGAGAATTGGCCACAGTGATGCTTATCCAATGGCATCGAGCCATCGACCGCGCCAAAGGGTCTCGATCAAAGTCATTAATGTCATAATGAACCGTTTTTCTTTCCCTTTCCCTGGCCTCAAGGTTTGCTTGGTCGAGAGCTAATCCTCGATATGGATACTGATTCATCTCAAGAATATCTCTAAAAGAAAAAAACGTGATTATAGAGAATATTCTTTCATAAAGAGTTTAACGAGTTATGCATAATTATGTTATGCCTCTTAAGTTTATTGACTAGGTTTTAAGAGAATTAGCAAACTTACTTTCACATGTCTTTGACTAAAAAGTAAAAACTCAATACTATGTATTTAAATTATCTATCTATTCTCATTAAAAAACTTAATATCTATCAATAATAAAATCTTACTCCTTAATTTTTTGTCACGTCATCAAAATTATATCATTTTGTGTCTTTTGTTTCAACCGCCCTCTATTTTTTCTCTTAAAAACAAATTAAAACAAACACACTAACTTGATCTTTTTCTAAAGAACAACCAAACTTAATCTTTTTCTTGAACAACAAACAAACTTAGTCTTAATCTCAATCAGCTCTCCCAATGTTCGATCGATTCTGATTATTGTTATTCAGGTTGTAGCCTCCCAAGACTGGCCAGAAGTGACAAAGTATGCAGGATTGGTATTGTTGGAAATTTTCAAACACTCAAACAATATATAATCAAGAACTTATTAATACTATTTTGTAGAACCTAGAATGGAATTGAAAAGGAAAAATTAAAAGGAAATTTTTAATCAATCCAGGCATCCTCCAACAAAGAGTGCACCATTGCCAACCTTAACTTCATTTAAAAAATTAAAATAAAAATCTGAAATCTAACTACAAAGTTTTCTTTGTAATTTGTAAATTTTGGTATACACTATCCAATTTCTAAAGAATATTCTTTCATAAAGAGTTCAACGAGTTATGCATAATTACTTTATGCCTCTTAAGTTTATTATGTCATAATTAGATTGTTGCTTGTTTAAGTGAGGATTGGTATGTGCTCAGCTTCCTCGGCAGGAACTTATTGAAGATCGTTTCAAATGTTAGAACGATCCTCATTGCGGTATCGTTTATGGTGGCATGATCAGGTAATTTAGTAACACATCTTCTAACATTAGAATTTGCGCTTATTACCTTCAATCATTCACCAGTATGCTAATTTGGATCATATCACTTTGTGCTACTGCAGAGAACTCTTACCATGCAGAATAATATTTTACAGGGATGGGGTAAGTGAAGGACAGTTCTACCAGGTTTTGCCATATAAGCTTGATGCCATCTGTATGGTACTTCGGCATAATATTTGAAAACAGTTATGTTTGTTTCTATTAGTTATGATATTCCTTGGAGCTTAAATTTCAAAGAGTGGTGCTATCTATCAAGAAAGCATACATCCCGAATGTATAGCGAAGAAAACAGGGCTGTTGGATGCTAAAATTGTTTAAAAATATACATAGTATATGAAAAGGAATAAAGCCTGCTGCAATACAATTACGCCTATCGTGAGAACACAATTCGCGATATCTAGCATTAGCTAATTTCAAATATGTGTAGGCTTGTGCATCTTTGGAGTATGGTTACCAACCTCCGGTGACATTTGTCGTGGTTCAAAAACGACATCACACTAGACTCTTCTCAGACAATCACAACGACAGAAACAACATGGACAGGTAAAAAGCCTTTAAACATTCTACTATTTGCCAGAATTATTGCATATTTATGGTATTTATAAAATTCCAAGATGATGTAAATAAGTGTCTAGATATTTTGTTTTCGCCTAAGGGTGCGATCAGATTTGCAGAATATTTGGAATACTCTCCAATTACATCTCTAAGCAATGTAATTATTATTGTTGGAGTTGAAACATGTCTAATTGGTTAATGTAGGAACTGTGGTAGATTCAAAGATTTGTCATCCTACTGAGTTCGATTTCTACTTGTGCAGTCATGCTGGAGTTCATTTATGATAAAGACATATGCTGGAGTTCATTTATGATAAAGACATCTGCGTCGTTACTTTAGAATAACATTGTTAGTGTTGGATTTACATTAATTCTAAGTGAATTGATATTGTAAAATTGATTCTGGATAAAAGTGAGTGAAATGTAAAGTGATTTATGTTTAGATGTATTTATTTATAAAAAAGTGTGTTTAACAATAGATTTAGACTAAAATCATTGTAGAAGCCAAAAGTAACAAATTCGAGCTTCAAGTAGAATCAATTTATACAAACAAAACCAATTCTCCTTTAAATCATCCATCCAAACATGATAAAATCAATATTTGACCCTCCAAAATTGAAATCAAACATATGCTGAGCTTTTGTCCAAACGTGTTTGGGATACCTTTCCAAAAAGAACCAAACACATTATCAAAAAACCAAACAAGCTGTTCGAGGATGAGAAGACAAATAAACAGGTCAATTCAACGAGTGAAATTTGAATAGCTTGTTTTCTGCCGTCAAAATCAACAGTTACAATAACAGTTTTTCCAATAGACTTGACAAACACTCAAACAGTATATAATCAAGAACTTATTAATACTATTCTGTAGAGAATAGAATGGAATTGAAAAGGAAAAATTAAAAGGAATTTTTTAATCAATCCAGGCTTTTTTTTCTCTACATATCAGCCCAGGTAAGATGCCATGTGCTAAATTATTTTAAGCATCATACAGACAATCTGAACATCGAAAGATTATAGCACTGCTTGGTGAAAAAAGAAAAAAAAAATCTCCGCACAATATGGTATGAATTTCAAAAGCAAACAAAGATAAATCTAACCATACATGGAGCTAGTGAGATAGTAAAAACCACTAGGCAATTAAAGAGACAACACATTGTACAAAAATGGTTTCATACTTTTGGTATTTCTGGTAATATAATAACAACTATCTACCATCAAGACTTCCATTTGTAAGTTGTCCAAGACCACCATCACCGTCACTCTCGAACAATATTGATTCAACTAGAGCCTGCAAACCAACAAAAATTAACTCAGCATATGCTACCAGCACAAGTTAATGAAATAAATAACAATGAAGAAAAACGAGAAATAAGCTGGATTATAGGAGCAACTAAACTCACTAAATTTAGAAGACAACACCAAACCAAGACCATATTCACAAGGTCAAATCAATAATGATGAACAACCGCCAGAGATCTTTCAAATCTCAGGGGAGAACTATATCAGTCATTTCCTTGATAACAAGGAATTCCTAATAGCTACTTTTCTTTCCATTACAACTTCGCACATAAGTATTTAAATTTCTCCAATTTTCTGCCACCATAATCTATGGCATAAGATGGTTTTATTTTGGACCCCTTTATGGAGCTTAATTAATGGAAACATTGCTTAAAATAATGTGGTCTTGATTTTCTAATCATTCATAGGATTTCTTATCATCTATATTCATGCTTATCTAACTCTCTTAAAAATTATTTTTTGAAAATCAATTACATGTCATTGGCCTCAAAATACAAATACCCGTGCTAACACTTAATAGATAAAAACATACAAAAGAGAAATATACTATTTAATTTCAAAGATATTTCCATGGAAAATATAACTTTAAGGAAAAGGGGATAAACGAAGTGAGGCTATATAAAAAGAATCTTAAGAATACATGTCCAGCATACAACTGCACTATATAATGATTCTATATAGTCAACATAATTCAAGGAATAACAACAATTTGTAAAGTAAAATTAATAATAAATAGAGAACTTGCCACAAAACTGCAGAGAGATTTTTCAACAAGGTTCACAAAATAATGTGAAATTGTAAAAGAAAAAATATCCTAAGCCACATTGTGAAATTTAAACATTATACAAAGTCACAGGACGTGATTTGCAGCTTCAAATGTAAATCAGAAATATATATAAGACACAAACCTGGAGTTCTTTTTCACTGGTTTTAAGTCTTTCTGTGGAATCGTGCACTTGCAGAAAACATTCATGCAGCTGAGGATCATTTGCCCAAGCCCAATGTTAGCAATAGCATTTACAAATTTGATGTTAAAATTGATGTTAAAACTTAGATATTACCTTGGTCAACTGCATCTGGCGATATAAAGATTTTTTCTTTGCAGTAATCACTGCATCCTCCAGTTTCTGCGGTAAATATCTTCTAGATCAGAATATAAAACAGCTTTTGTGTTCAAAGTAAGGAAGTTGGAAGTACAGTAATCAATCTCAAAATTTGATGCTTGGAAATAAATGAGAAGGTACCTTAGAGTGCTTTTGTAACTCCATAACATTAAGTCTTCTTTCTTCAAATCCCTCTTCCAGCTTAGAAACCTGACAAAATTCCACTTTTCAGCACCACCAACACATAAAAGAGGAGAAAAACAACTTATTAAAGACTAGAGCGCTTGTTGGAATCAGATGAATATTACTTTATGTGATATCCTAACGCATTTATCAAACATTCAAATATTGGGAAGCCTTTGAATGCACATGTTCAGAAAGTGAAATTGTTCAGAATAGAACATCTGTCACATTATCATAAAGCAGCCTTCTAGAGCAGACATCGCCATATTGACAAATTTCCATTATTCATTCATTTTAGTTTTGAAGAGACTACAAACCTCCTTTTTTAGTTGATCAAGCAGTTGAATTGACCTCTCTAATTCATCTTCTACCTGAAGACCACAAAAGCAAGTAAAAACAAGATTAAAATGTGCCAGAATCAGTCTCGGTTTATTTTATTTTATGACATTGTGTTATCTGAACAAGAAAATCATGAATGCTCGCATTAAAGAAACTCACAAATGATCGCAATTATATCACATTACCTCATCATTGTGGTCCCCATTAGAATCTGATGGACTATTTTGATTTGTCACATTCAAACTGCAGGAAAATCAGGCAAAAATAAATATGTATGAAGCATAAGTAAACCAAAGAAGTACAGTTGGAAATTAACTAATGTCAAGAGAAAATTAACAGAGGAAATCTTACTCGATGTTTCTCCTCGGTTGTTCTTTTTTATGTTGGTCAAAACTTTTATCAGGATCACTAATCGTATCCATCTTTTTGTTTGGATCCACATCTAAGTTACGGTCCTTATCCACATCTCCACCCTGTACCCTGCTGTTTTCTAGTTCATTTTCAGCCCTATCACCGTCACGATTCCAATCATCATCTAACATGCTTTCTCTAGGTTGATCATCATAATCTTGCAAATGTTCAACTCTTCTATCCCTAACCATGATGTCACGGTCTCGGGACCCATCGTGGTCTAACATGCTTTCTCTAGCTTGATCATCATAACCTTGCAAATGCTCAACTCTTCTACTCCTATCTCTGTCACGGTCTCGGGACCCATCACGATCTAACATGCTTTCTCTAGCTTGATCATCATAATCTTGCGAATGCTCAACTTTTATACCCCTGTCACGGTCACGATCTCGGGACCTATCACGGCCTAACACGCTTTCTCTAGCTTGATCATCATAATCTTGCATATGTTCAACTCTTCTATCCCTATCCCTATCATGGTCTCGGGATCTATCACGACCTAACATACTTGTTCTAGCTTGACCATCATAATCTAGCATGTGTTCAACTCTTCTATCCCTATCCCTGTCACGGTCTCGAGACCTATCACGGACTAACATGCTTTCTCTAGCTTGACCATCATAATTTTGCATATGCTCGACTCTTCTATCCCTATCCCTATCCCTATCATGGTCTCGAGACCTATCACGGTCGCGGGACCTATCACGGTCTCGAGACCTCTGATTCTGTCGACTCCAATCACCACCTCTGGTCCAATCACTGCCTCTATTCCTGTATCCAACTTTCTCATTGCCATGATCATAATCTTGGTCTCGAATCTCTCTATCTCTGACACGATCATAATCTTGGTCTCGAATCTCTCGATCTCTGCCGCCACGATCCCAATCTCCATTCCTTTCATCATTATGATGATAATAACGTTCTCTTTCTCTCCCAAAATTCGATCTGCCACCGTCACGAGACTTCACCCCATTAACTTTAACCACGCGGCCATTTATAGTCTGATTCATAACAACAATGTCAAAGACCAAAAACTCTCAAATCATAACCACACCACAACAATAATTACCAAATACCAACACAAATAAACTACATACTATGAAAAAAATTAAAATAATATTCGGAATTACATACTCTTCCGTTCATATCGTTGATAGCATCAATTGCAGACCTAGGGTTTGTGAAAGTAACAAAACAATAGCATTTTCCAATTGTACGTTGGTCATTGATAATCTGAGATTAAACAAAAAAATGAAAACCAATTACTTGAATCAATTATTAGCTAAAGAAACTAAATAATTAACAAAGGTTTAATAAAAAATGAAACAGTACCTTGACATCAAGAATGGCACCATACAAATTGAAGACAGTGCGAATTGTCTCATCAGTGGCGTCGTAGGGAAGACCACCAACGTAAATGGAGCTATCATCGTCGAGTGTCATTTTGTGGAACTGATTTTACTTCAACTTCGCTTCTTCACCATACTCTTTCTCCTTCACTCTTTTTCTCTTGCAAATTGATATTTACTTCACTCACTTCTTTTTTTTTTTTTTTGGGTCGAATCGGGTTTTGGGCCTCTCTTGGAAAAGTTGGGCCCATTTTCAAGTATCATAATCAGAAGAATATGCAGAAGCATGCTTTCTATGTATAAGTGTTTGTTTTTGTTGTATGGATGAAACTATCTCTACAAAATGTCTACACATTTTCTTCCCAATAAAAAATGGTTACACAATTTCTTTTGGAGTTTGATTTTGCTCTTCATATAACAGGGATACGTTTTCTATAAATGTTGTTTTTCTTTTTGATTATTGATTTGAGGCCTCTCACTTTTCTCTCTTTTATTGAGTAACCCAATTGATTATTTATTTGTATGTCTCCAGCACACAGAATTTCGGTTCCTTATTGCAAGATGACTTCCAATTTTGTTTATTTATATTATTCTCTAAGTTATATTTCTACTTTTTTATTTTTTTTTATCATAGCAAGCAAATAATCAGTTTAATTAAAATGCCATTGAATTGCACTCCCCACTTCTCATCCCACTTTTTCGACTTTCCATAAAGTGGCATTTTCTCTCTATTCAGTATGGCACAGGTTGGTTCCTATGACATTATTACTATGCTTTTTTGTACTATTACTTTTGTTTCAAATGTAATTTCCTTGCTTTGTTGATATTCTAAAGTATATCAAGATTTACTTCAATGTACATTATCAAATATTATAATAGACCCGCGCTGTCAAGAGTCTAGTTAATTATATTTATGATAAATACTAGGTTTTATTAAGCATTTATTAAATATTAATTAAAGCCTTCCACAAAAAAATATATTAAATCATCTTCATAAAAAATACTCCCTCCGCTTTATAATATAAGCAAAAAAAAACTCATTTTTTTTGTCCCAAAATATAAGCAAAAAAGACAAATTTTTATTCTATTTAATCTTGTTTTTTTAAAAAATCTTTTTTATAAGAAAAACTTTTGTTTATTCTCATAAAATTAAATGCAAATATCAAAGCAGTCAAAAAATTATTAATGCTTCTTTTCTCAAAAAAAATATATTAATGTTTATTTGACTAATTAAAGAAGGAGATGGGGCGAAACAAATGTCAAGGCATTCATTAGCATTTAACACACAAATTTCATACGCTCTCATCTCACTATTATACGAAAAAATCAATATTTTAGATTTATTCATTAAATGATATATATAGTTTATAATAAATATTATATACATCATTAATTGAATTAACTTAAAATATTTTGCTTATAATAGTAATTAAAGGGTGTATGTACAAATTAATTAAGAATATAAAGTATGAAACACACAAATTCATGGGATATAATGTATTTGGAGATTCTTCTATGACTTTTGTCCACTCAAAACAGCATACATAGCTTAAATTTTTACTACTCTCCAATTAAGGAAATGAGTTTTAGAAGTTTTTCTAATCTTTATCCGCATTTTAATCCATCAATAAAGTACTAGCAAGCATTTGTGATACATTATCTCTCTTTAATGAGTTCCTATTTCTTTTGCCAATTTACCGATTGCAAAGTAAAATAAAATTTATTTCAACTTTACATTAATAAAAATTTAACCCAATTCTTCACTTAAAGTAAAATTAAACTTACCTCCAACTCTTTTAACAAAAAATTAGACTTCAACTATGATTTAATCAATACTAAATTCACACTGTGTGACATAAATTTAATGTTGAGATTACTCCTTTATCATTAATCTTATCATGTAACAACTATCATAGAGAACCGAATGTAGTTTCTTGGAAGATTAAATTTGACCATAACAAAAAATGCAAACATTGTCATGGAAAGTAAGTAGAAGTAGTTAAAAAATGATATAATGGACAAATTATACCCGTAAACTATCAACACGATAGTTAAATAAAAACAAAAAAGTGTGCTCAAATGATACTTAAGAAAGAATAAAGTAAGTAAATTCTGATATATTTCCTTCTTCAGTTCTCATATTAATCTTTACAAGCAGTTAGCATTCATTGCTCAAAAAAGAAAAAATAGCAGTTAGTATTCATAACAAAAACTTAATACTGGTTCAAACCTACAATCAAGATTCAAACCTAATAAGGACTCAAATAAACAAAAGAATAAGATCTTTGAAACAAGGGAGGTGATGCTTTACCCCTTTCTCTAGCCTCTTGAAACCCTAGTTTAAATCTTGATTTCTTTGTTCTTAAATCATCTCCATTCAGGCTTCCTTAACCTCATATTATTGGACTACCTCATTGCATGCCAGGGTTTAAAACAAGTGAGTGAACAATTATGGTTTGCCATTGATGAATTTCGAATGAGAGAAAGGAGTGG
>Ga0209282_1002467_pt1 | contig 10714 bp, 2 predicted proteins | sample Mtrugardesep15_FD_187529 | JGI IMG/M metagenome (GOLD analysis project Ga0209282, IMG submission 187529) | Root nodule microbial communities of legume samples collected from California, USA - M. trunc garden sep15 (SPAdes) (version 2) | ecosystem: Host-associated > Plants > Roots > Nodule...
ACGTTGCCGGAAGCTAGCTTCGCGAACGTCGCTGCTTCCACGGTAGACAACGGTGAAGCCTTGGAGAACAGAAACGAAGGTTTCGGTAAACCATTGCGGATCTCTTTATCCCAATACCGATTCAGAAATGCTTTTGGTGTGAACGGATTTTTGTCTCCGGCGACCACATCTCCGGCGGAAATAACCTGCATTGATGAAAAATTGAAAACCCATTTTAGATATGACAAAAATTAACATGAAACAATTGAAAAAATTGAAACTTTGAACAATGAGAATGAAAAAAAGAGAGATTCTAACAGTGATAGATGAGAAGAGGAAAAAAAAGAGACAGATAAGGTTGAGTGGTTTGTTCATATTAATGTTGTTTTGTATGAAAGAGTGAGAAAGATGAAAGAAAGTTGAGAATGTTGGTTGATTTGTTGAGTTGTGGATGAAATTTATATAAAGAGGAGTGAGAATGAGAATGTGTGTATGTGATTGTAGATTGGGTCTTCAATCTTCATCCTTTCTTATGTGTGAAAATTTCCTGCAAATTACAAGTACAAAAAAAATTAATTAATTTGTGATATGATTAAGTAAATTATTGTTGGTTGATTAAATAATGTGGGTTAAGTGTTTCAAAGAACCAAATGAAAAACAAATCATGTAAAACAAAGATTAAGTGAACTAACACAAGGCAGAAACTAATGTTAGAAGAAACAAACAAGGACAATAAGTCAATAGAGATAAAAAAAGTTGGAGGAAGTAATAAGGAAAAAAATATTGGTGAGCATTGAATATTTAGAGTTAGAGCATAGTAGAATTGAATTCACCTTTGATATTGCTGGACAGTTTGTTTGCATGAACGATACGCATGAAGGTAGCATATTTATAGCACTTGAAAGTTGAAAATTAAATTTCACGCGTTTTCTAGTTTATCAATGCAATGCTACACAGTGAAAAATTAATGGGATTCAGCTCAACATTAGTACATGTATTTTCTGTTTTCTTCTTTTTCCTTGATAGTAACTGAATTGATTTTATAAATGTACGAATTAGAATTAAAATTAAAATTAAATTAGTATTGAGAAAATGTACTAATACGGTTATGCCACGTCACTGCAGTCAACAGTCGGTCAGCTATTGACTAGAGTCTGTCATAAAGAAAATAACAAACTATTGGCTGGAGCAGTCTCTAAAAAGGAAGAAAAATACTTATTTAGTTTGATAATTAGATGAAATAGATAGATTAGACTAGACATTCATGTTTTTTTTTTGCTTTCTAAATTTCTTATAGGAAAAAATCTTTCTATGTTTTTTTAGCAAAATATCTTTTTGTTTTATTTTTTTGACAATATTTTTTTAGTTTATTATTTAGTACTAATAAGCCAACAAATACAATAAATTAATCATATCACTCAATCATATTTTTATGTGTATAATATCCTATCTATTTAGTTTAAGGGTCATGTTAACTTGTGTCCTTAGGGCACATGTTAAGAAACCTAAAAATAAAAAAATTTCTCAAATTTTGTGCATTCAATTAATTAAAAATAAAAAAAAATTAAATTCAAATGCATTAATTACATAAAAATATTTCTACTTTTACTCCTTAACCTGTGTCCGACACAAGTTAACATTTCCCTTAGTTTAAATATTATTTTGGGTAAGAGTTGTGTAATAAACTAATTGGAAATGATAAGATGTTTTTTTGAGGGGGGGTGTGATAAGATATTCTTTTTTCGAATTTATTCTTGAAACTATAATTTGAAATATATCAGAACATTCAACATAAAAGACAAAAATATTAATATTTTCAATTTAAAAAATTATTAAAAAATTAAAATGTACTAAAGGCTAAATTAGATTAAACTAGTAAGTTATTAAATTGATCATTGTCTTTGTAACGCACTCTTTAACTAGATTCTGAATGCATTGATATATCTTAAAAAGGTCTTTGTTTTTGACAAACATTTCTCAATTTTGTCCTTTGTTAGTATATATCATATAATATTGTTAATTGTGATGATGTGGTACATTAACTTCGTTTGTTTGAATATTATGTCAATAGTTTATAACTTTATCCATTTAGTCTTATATCAGTCCATGTCTTTATTCAATTTCTATCAAAATAGTTCGTCCATGAATGAATACCAACTCACAATTTGTGCAACATTCATCCACCTAAAACCCCAAAACACTGTCTAATTAGACTAGAAATAGAAACAATATTTTCATACTATTATTGATCAAAATCCATCCACCATCATTTAATTATTCATACATGAACAAGTTTAGGTTTGAGAGAATTAGTTAGGGAAGTTTAGAAATATAGGAATTTGGGAACAAACATAAATGATAAAAAATAAAATTAAGATTAGTGAGGGAAAGAAAGGCCTTTGGTTTAGAAGAATGGAGAAAAAGATTAAAAAACAATGAAGAAAGAGATAGTTGGAGAAGAAGTGTATGATATCATTGTCCATATGAAAGTTAACGGTGTTAGATAAGATATACTAATGGAAGGATCAAACTGAGAAACACTTGAAAAAAATAGAGATCATATATTAGTAAAATTACATACTAGTTTGAGAATGTGTTACAAATACATGTACTATTTTAACTTGTATAGAAACGTATATTGTAATATATATTTTATGAATATTTTATTGATGTGTATGAAAATTTTAATGTCATACAATGCACAATATTTTATTGTGTCATGTTGTTAAATAATATTAAATATTAAAAAATATATAAAACTATATAATTACACATTATGACTTCTTTAAAATTGTTTATTTGCTGAGCCAACAAATACTTTTTTAAACTATATAAAATATGATATTACTATCAAGAAGTCCTAGCTCAATTGGTAAAATGTCGAAGTTGTTAGACCGGATGTCATGACAAACTTATTATATTTTATGGGTTAATCAATGCTTCAAAGACACTCATTAACATTTTCCATAAATATTTGCCTAAAATCAGCCTTATTTAAAAATTAAGCAACTTAATTTATTTTTGACTTAAACACCACTTTGGTATTTTATCTCTATTGTGAAGTTCATGTTGGTCTCCTAACAAAAAAAAAAGTGTATGGTCACAACACAAATGTTGAATTTGACTAACAATATGAATGGAAACTACCAACTTGTTACCATTTACTCAAATTAAAGGACCAATATGTACTTCTTTTTTTTAAGGGACTAATATAAACTCACAATAGAGATAAAGGAGCAAAAATATATTTAAAACTTTATTTTTTGAATTGAGCGATATAATTATATCTATTCTATACCGATATATAAAAGGAACACACTATTTATTTTGGGTGGGACTTTTTCTTCCACTTTTATCCTTCATTTGAACTATTTTAGCATTTTTATAATATTATTTAAATTATCAATTACAAAATATGTTAAATTCTATTAAAATAAGAACAATCAACAACAATAGGAGAAACCATTCCTAAAAGTAGGAACAATATTTGAAATTAAAAAAAAAAAAACATTCCTTTGACCTTATATATAAAAGCAGAAAAATGGACAAGTTAACATGTCCGTCTTGACGCTAGTATTTTATAAAAAAATAAAAAAAATATTATCAAGACATACACTCATAGAAAGATCAATAATAATCATGGACATCAGTGATGATTTATAATATTTTTTTATATATAATTATGAAAAAAATGTGTGAGAAGGACATTTGTTAGTGTTTTCTATCCTACACATAAAAGGAATACATGATTTTCACTAGTTTTTCACTTTCAATTATACTCTTAAAGAAATTTGTTTACAAAAATGCTATATTGTTGGTGTCATTAAAAAGTAATTATTTTTTTATTACATTTGCTATAATGTTGGTACTATAGAAAAAGATAAGAACAATTTGTTACATTATAAAAGTATAAAATATCTATACCTATAATTTTAATCAAAATCAAAAGTTCATAAATATTATTATTTATTATTTATACACATTAACACAATAAAAAAGTAGACAGACGAACACACGTTTTTCGTCTGAACGACAACATATCATATAAAAAACTTAAGAGATATTCGACAAAGTTTAAACACTCAATTAAAAATTATTGATAAGTTTAGATATTCAAATACATTTTTTTAGTTCAAAGATGTATTTTTAAAATTATCAAATAGTTTAGAAAGTTAGTACTAATTAAACCAACAAAAATAAACCTAAGGAATATGACAATTCTAAAATGGTGGAAGGCTTAAAGAACATGTTTTTAAATTGGGCAGTTGTAATGCATATTTAGCCGAGTTTTGAGGAGTTTTTTTTATGGTCTTCGAATTATTAGAGATAGATGTTTTTCTAAGGTTGAGTTGCACGTTGATTCGAATGTGGTTGTGCATACCATGCAGTCAACTAAGGATGGAAGTGTTGTTGGTTCGTCTCACTCAAGAAATTCATCGATTGCTTGTTTTGAAGTGAGAAGTTAAGATTTGTCGTTCTTATCGTGAGGCGAATTCATGTGCACACGCTCTTGCAAACATGGCTTGTGAGCATGCGTCTATGTTGCGTGTGTATGAGCAGTATCCAATTAGGTTAAATTCTTTTATGTTGGCTGATGTTATGAGAATAACGATCCATATAGTCATCTCTTTCTAGTTTTCTCTTTTCTTGGGTTTAGTCCCTTTTTTCAAAAAAAGAAAAAGAAAAAAAGATTACATGCCCTATTTTCTCAAAAAAAGGTATAGAGAAAGAGACAGAATGATAGAAATTGTGGAGCTGAAAGCCAGGATATCCCCATACTTAATGACCAATGTTGACAATACGTACCGTGAGACTTTGATGATTCGTGACATATCTTGTTTTTATTTTACAGATTATTGAATTTAACGCGTTTAGCCACTGATGATTTTGTTTTGCATGCAAACTCTTTTCGTGATCAATCTTTGGTTTGTTTGCAACAAATGTACAAAGACAGTGACAAAGCTCGTGAACTGAAAATGGCACAAATTGCAATTTATACTATGGGAAAAGGTTAGTTTATTCATAGATTTTTACTTGTTTGCATGTGTGGTTATGCTTTGATTGAATTATGTCGGCTTCGATTGTGACCAAAATTTCATCCTCATAAAATGTTAAATTAGTAATTTTGAATATTATGATGATTTCCTTCTTCTTTTATTAGTAATATCAAATTCAATTAAAATGGAATTAGTGACTATTCTACAACTATTTTTAGTTGGATTGAGAAACTCAATTATTATTGTTTTTTCTCTATAGAACTATGAGGACTCAATTGTATATAAATTTCAACGTATAAGACATGCACAACATTTTACCTATAATATAAATAACAAGAAAGAAGAATTGAAGAACTACTCACACTCACTCATATATATATTCTTCAGAATCTCCCCACAGGAGTTGAAAGAAAATAAAACAAACACGTGGAACGACAAAGGAGCAGCAGATTATCATTGTAAAACCTTTGTTTGATATAGGATCCTTGGTATTTAGGACACATGTGAATATGGACCCCATAAAATACATATACAATATTAACAAAAACATGAAAATTCATTTCGTGTGTCTAGGTGTGTGTGGAAAACAGAAAGGAAAAGAATAATTAGAAAATGACATACAGTAATTAAATTCCATTTACAAAATTAGAAATAAGACAACGTACTTGGTGTAGAAATATAGGTTTCCTCAATTTTTGTGCACAATTTGAGCATGTCATGTGTCTAGGAGATCATTTGAGGTCATGAGGTCTTGAGTGAAAATACTCCCTCCCTCCCCACTGTATATTAACCGACATAATTTAATAATATGCTTATCCACCTATTTTAATGATAATTTTTATTTATATACAAAGATAAATGTCGGTATATAAGACATTGTTTGATTTATTTCAATAAATATTTTTAAAACATCAACTTTTATGATTTTATTATGCAAACTTGTGCCCTTAGATAAGAAATTAAAAGTAGAAATAATATATTGAAAATTGTGTATTCTTAATTTTGAAAACTTTAAATTTTATCATTTATACTTGTGTATGTATTGATTAATTTTTTTTTTAACTTCTTAACTTGTGTCATAAGTGCACAATTTAGCATGATCCATAAATAAGTAAAGATATTAGTTATCAAAGTTATAGATTTTGAATAATCTATTGTTTCGCTCGATCCACATTACCCAAACATAACAAAGCCAAATAAGCTGCATAAAAGAACGATGAGCTCCAAAACCACCTGAGGAATGAACAAATTGAACAAAATGGTCATGTAATTGATATGGGCCGGCTGATGAAACGCCAACCCACAACCTAACAAGTCTCCAAAGGGAAGCAAGAGAGGGGCATGAAAGGAACACATGATGCGCCATCTTTGTGGTTCCACAACATGTCACGCATAATTGCGAGTCACCAAACTATCCTTTGTCGGCAGCTTATTCCAAAAAAGTCTCCACGCTAAAATATATATCTTCAGAGGAAACTGTTTATGCCAAATTAAGTCTGAAGTAGCATCCAAACAATGTGTCTTCTGACTAGTGGACAAAGTATATAGATCCCTGACCGAGTAACCGCCGCTAGGATCAAGCCTCTACTGCCACTCATATGTAGAACTAGACCGCAAAGAAATATCATGCTATAATATCCTACACTCCCCTAACCGTTCCTCCTCTCAAACCCACAACCGGTGGCGCCACTACCAAGCCACCCCACCATTCTACCACCCTAAACCACACATATCGTCCACCGTACTCGACTTATTTTCAGCCAAGTCAAATAGGCGCCGAAACCGCGCACACAAAAGAGCTCATCCTAACCACATATCCGTCCAGAAAAAAGTATTAGCCCCATTACCAACCCTTCTCACGAGACTCTCCTCAAACCACCCTCCTCCATCAACACCTATACCATAATGAATTTTTGCTACCTCTCGCCACCACGAAGAACCACTCCGACTCCAACCACCATAAAAATTTCCGTAACAATTATCATATCTCATTAACTATAAAATAATTGCCTCTGTCAGTTGGTAGAACGAGCTACATATATAGGACATTAAAGAACAAAAACCCTTGAAAGAAAGGTAAGGGGCATGAACAGATTCTCTATGCTCATGTATATGAAATGTCCTTTTATAAATTGTGTGTTTTCACTTTCCCTGTCTTATGCCTCTCCCTGCTTTTTATTTTTGATACATAAACAAAATAATTAAATCTTTAATTCTGTCACATTTTACTTCTGCAATTGGAAGAATCTCTGTTGAATTCAGAATGTTAGTAGAAGATGGGTGACTTTTAATGTGATTGTTTTTAAAGAAAATGAAACTGAGTATAGTCTCTTCTTTTCATAGCACCTTCTTTTTTATAAAATAAAAATCATAAGAACTTTGTCATACAAACTTTAAATTTTCAGTCTTTGACATAGTTTTCATCATTAGTGTAACACAACCAAAGTCATGTGTGTCTCTCTTGGGATTTTGAGGACAATGAATTATGTCAGAAGGATAATGATCCTTCACAAGTTAATTTATAATTAAACAAGGACAAGCTAACAAACTTGATTAATCAATGATGTTTAGTTAAATAAAAATCGTTACATAACTGCACCATCTCTTTTTTTTTAGCATGTATTAATACAGAGAAAAATACATACTTTAAGACCAATTTAATTCTTGTTTCAGAAAGAGGCTATGCCTTTTTAATATATGTCATCATGACTGCAAAAATACCACTATCACACCTTGCTTATGGAAGCCATCAATGTCTTATAGTAGTGTTGTTGCACATGGAAAATTAAATAAATTTTCAGATCATATATAGATATGAAAATAAATGCATCTGATATGATGGTCATACTCATGATGCTGAATTTGAAGGTACATACATATATGTCTGATAAGCTCTGTCATTAAATTGGTTCTAACTATAAACATCTTGGACTCCAAAAAAATGTCTTGTGAGTTATTCATATACTTGAAATCCATCATTAATGTCTTATACATGAATGTAGTATGTGCTAGTAGTAGTACCCTATTGCTGTTACTTTTCCATTTTGAATCTTAGGAATTAAGACTGATAGGTAGTTATCAATCACAGTCATATACATTACACGATACTGATATGTCGACGTTAATAATAATTTTAGAAAATAAATTAATTGAATGTAATTACATGTGTCAGTGCCGTATCAATGTGACACATGTTGAACACTAGATACGACTTCAATTAAAAGTGTCGGTGCTACGCATAGAAACCATGCATTATAAAATTGTCTCATTAATTGTGAATAGGTCACTTTTAATAGTCACAACAAATGCAGATTTGGCTATATCTATCTTTAGTTTTTGATTTCTTGTACAATTTTACCTGTTGGCAAAAGAAAGTTTTTCTACCTTTTCATCTTATATGATTTATTCTTCTCCTAGTTTTCACCCTAGTAGCCACCACTTCCATTAGCCAATAGTATTTTTGTGAAAGCATATTCATAAAAGAGCTAGATCAGCAATAAGGCACTTTGTCAAACAAAAAGTAACGAATTAAAGCTTCCATACTTGGATTCTGTTTATTCCACTTCATCAAAAGTTATATCTTTAAATGTATTACTGTCAAATAACCTTTACATGGAATTGGAGTTTGTATGCATGTAACAAAGTAAATCATCAATATAGCCTCAAAATTTAAATATTAGATAATTTAGTCTTTAAAATTAACAAAATTTTAAAATGATTTATTAAACTAAAAAATCATCGATTACATTAATCAATTTGAATTTCCAACTACATTTTTAAATCGAAAGATTATTTTAAAATTTTGTTAATTTCTAAGACTAAATTGATTCTACAACTTTGGAGATTAAATTTGTGATTAGTGTAATGCGAGACATAATGATAAAGGATTTTGGCACCAATATGTGTCACCCTTTCAAACAAAAGAATTGCTCTCAAGCTATATAGCACCGACACTTGAAATAAGAGACATGTCCGATTGTGTGACAAAGATGTAATATTTGTGATTATATACAAATTACATGTGTTTTCTCAAATTATTACCGATCTATATGTGTCAGTATCCGTGCAGGTCCAATGTATTTCATCATCTTTGTATTTTCCTACTATATTCATAGCTTTCAAGTACACAACTTGGAACTATCTATGAAACTAATACTGAAGTTATGAGTTATTGATTTTCATGTATTCCATCATCTTTGTATTTTCATGCTATTCATATATAAGGTATATTTTCCGTACCATGCATTCATAATTAAAACAAAAGGAGCGTTGAAGTGCATTTATTTCCCACAGTACCCTACATGCCTAACCTTATTAATTCTCTTGCATGTTGCTCACATTTCTCTATCTCACTGTGTTCCCATTTAGAAAATGGAAAAGTCCTACCAACAAAAGAAAACCTTATTCTAGCTTTCTCTTGATCTCATTGTGCATTATTGTTGAGAGATTCACATAACAAACTGAATATAGGACATATTTATAGGTGAAGGCTTGTGCTATTAATTAACACTGGACCACATAACATGCTTGCAAATTAATCATGAGAGTGAAATGTGTTTATGTATAGCTAAAATTAGTAAGTTTAGATCTCTTAAAGTCTTAACATGTGACATATTAAGTAAAAATATTGCATGCTCTTAAACTTCATTTTTCAAAGTGTTCAACAAGACGCATGCTAGCTAGTTATTAGCTAATAATCACAGAAGTTATTATTTGTGCATATTTGATGCCAAAGTCTTCACTAGATTGGCAAGATCTAACCAACATGCTATAATTGATATATGATTTTTTTTTATTCGGATATATATCTTCTATGTGTAAATGCAGATATTAATAATTCGAACCACGTAAGATCATAATCGAAGGCAAAACTCTCCCTCAAAAGTTTTAACGTTGATATATTTTTATGGTTGGATTCAAACTCAAGTCAAGCCTCAAAAGCTATAATTGATTATTAGACAGTGAAAGAGAAATTGATAAAATAATTTTATTAGCAAAATCCTACTAATCCATTAATGATCAATGCTAACTGATTGGCCATTTATTTAGTGATGAATGAATGTCTAAGAATATCAATATTTTAACTATAGTTTAACAAACTGTTGTTAATGTCAATGACAATGAGTGGGAAGAATAATAATAATGTCAAATTCAAACTTGTATAGTTAATGAAAAATATCAAAATGTCAGCAATTAAAGACAGGGCCAGTTGTATCAATGATGAAAAATTGTCCATGTGGCTATTCATATTTCATATTAGAGTTTCTAAAGCACATGACACCACATGCATGATCTTTTCTAGGTTAAAAAACAATGTACCTTAAGTTGCTATCTTATATTATCTTTTTAGAAAGACTTGTGTCTTCAGAACAGTAGTATTCTTTTTATGTATTATTCTTCTGCAGAGTATCTCACTTTTATAGTTATATTTTTCTTTTTTTTAAGAGAGTGGGATTGTAAGTTTAGTCTCTTGGCTTCTTTATCAACAGTGTAAGTTGTAACGCTCTAGTTTCTATATTATTATTTTTTAGCTGTTTTGAATATTTTATTTGAATTTTTAAATGATTATGTGAGTATGTGGTGTGTTATTTGATTATATTTTATTATATGGAAATTGGTGATGATTTTTATTATTAAGTGAAATAGGAGAAATAATAATTATTTAGAATGTTGGGGGTTTAGTGAGAGTTAATAGGTTTTAAGTGAGTTAAATGAAAATAAGGAGGAGTTATGAGAAA
>Ga0209282_1002468_pt1 | contig 10713 bp, 12 predicted proteins | sample Mtrugardesep15_FD_187529 | JGI IMG/M metagenome (GOLD analysis project Ga0209282, IMG submission 187529) | Root nodule microbial communities of legume samples collected from California, USA - M. trunc garden sep15 (SPAdes) (version 2) | ecosystem: Host-associated > Plants > Roots > Nodule...
AATTTATCCAGGAAAGAATCAGATAAAATTATTAAACAAACGAAACCGGCTTCTGCTAAAACTTCATCAGGAAGGCATAATCGACAAGCAGACGTATGAACTTTCTGTAGAAGAACCTCTTCCTCAAAAACCGTATGATCTTCCTCAAATTGCGCCTCATTTATTGCAGAGAGTGGCAAAAGATGAAGAAGGAACAAGAGTAAAAACTACAATTGATTATGCTTTGCAAAATCGTGTTAATCAAATTGCTAGGTATTATTACAATCAGTATAAGCAGAACGAAGTTCATAATCTGGCGATTTTGGTAATTGATGTTCAGAGTAGAAATGTCATGAGTTATGTTGGAAATTCTCCCGCTGATGCAGATCACCAAAAAGATGTTGACATTATTGATGCACCGCGAAGTACAGGAAGTATTTTAAAACCGCTTTTGTATGGCGCAATGCTTGATGACGGCGAATTGTTGCCGAATACTTTAGTGGCGGATATTCCAACGCAGATTTCGGGATATACGCCTCAGAATTTTAATTTAACGTTTGACGGAGCTGTGCCTGCACATCGTGCTTTGTCCCGTTCGTTAAATATTCCCGCAGTTTTAATGCTTCAGGAATTTACTGTAAATAAATTTTACGAAGAGCTTCAAAAGTTTACATTAAAGAATATTAATAAAACGCCTGATCATTATGGTTTGTCGCTAATTTTAGGAGGTGCCGAAAGTAACTTATGGGATTTATGCCGAACATACGCCAATTTATCTTCAACGTTAAATTATTACACAAAGCATCAAGCGAAATACAGAACTAACGAATTTACAGAACTCAACTATAAAAACGATTTTAAGCCTGATTTTGGCTCAGAAACTGACCAGAAGAATATTTTGGGTGCAGGATCAATTTGGTTGGCGTACAACGCAATGGAAGAAGTCAACAGACCCGAAGGAGACGAAGCTTGGAAGTTTTACGACAGTTCGCTTAAAATTGCATGGAAAACCGGAACCAGTTTCGGAAATCGTGATGCTTGGGCAATCGGAACCAATTCCAGATATGTGGTCGGAATTTGGGTTGGAAATGCAACAGGTGAAGGAAGGCCAACTTTGACAGGAGTTACAAGTGCGGCTCCAATTTTATTTGATGTTTTTAATTTGTTGCCAAGACAAAGATGGTTTGATGCGCCTTATAATGATTTGGCCGAAGTTGAAGTTTGCCGTTTAAGCGGCTATCTGGCAAAGGATAATTGCCCGAAAATTAAGCAATGGGTTACTAAAAAAGGAAAATCGACTAAAGTTTGTCCTTATCACAGAACAATTCATTTAGACAAAACAGAGCAGTTTCAGGTAAACAGCAGTTGCGAGAGTATCGATAATATTGTAACTAAAAACTGGTTTGTATTGCCTCCTGTTATGGCATGGTATTACAAAAGCCAGCATATCGAATATTTGCCTTTACCGCCATTCAAAGAAGGATGCGAAGGAACGCAAACTACTACAATGGATTTTATTTATCCAAAGGCGAATAGTAAAATCTATTTGACAAAAGATTTTAATAGTAATGTACAGCCTGTGATTTTAAAAGTGGCTTATTCCGAAAAAGATAAAGAATTGTTTTGGTATGTAGATGATGTTTATAAAGCAACAACAAAAACATTTCATGAATTGCCAATTGCTCCAACAACGGGAACACATTATATTACAGTTGTGGATGCCAGCGGAAATGAAATTAGAAGAAAAATTGAAATTGTGAGGGAATAGGTTTATTGTATGATGTTGAGTTTCGTGTACACGTTTTTGTTTTTAGAAATTCGAAACGAGATTGAAGCAGTAAATCCTTCATAAGTTGGAATCTTTTCCTTGTTGTATGCAAACGAATATCCTAAACCTAAATCTATCATGTTAAATACAGTTAAACCGCCTACTGCATAAGCATTTTTTGAGGAACTGCCTGCTTTTACAAATAGAAGATAGTCTGTATTGTATGATAAATGAATATCGGGAAGCCCATAATATTTGCCATTATAGCTGTTTGTAATTCCATATCCCGCACCCAAAAAGAGTTTGTTTTTGTTTTTGCAATCTAGACAGAATTCAAGACCGCCTGTAAAAAGACTCTTATCGGCAATTGAATAATTCAGATATATAATTGGCCATTCTGGAATTTTAAATTTTGAGTTATTGGTGTTTTTCTTGTAATCGAAATTGTTGGAGTCAATCATTTTTCCATCCTTGTTAAACCATTCCGCTCTGCCAAATAATTGTTCCGCTTTATAATCACTTGAATAGCCTTGAAATTGCAATTGATTATTGATTAGATAATAATCCTTAATAACAAAAAGAGAATCGATGTTTTTGATTTTATAACCTATTGCATCTTTTGTTTTTACTTTTAAAGGTTTAATTCGGTAATAAAAAGCTATTTCCTTGTTGCTTGTTTTCCAGTTTTTATCAAAAAAGATTGTGTCATTTTGAGCTGACAATGGAGCAAGTAACATTAAGAAGATTATAGTGATGCAGGTTTTCATTTTTTAAATTATTTAGTAGCCCATAAATTGGCTGTAAGCTTTTCTATTTCTTGTAAATCTTAAATTTAGACTCATCATAAATCCTTCAAAAGCTGGAGCTTTATCTGAATTATACGGTAAGGAATATCCAAATCCTAAATCTATGAAATTCATTAGTGATAGTCCGCCTATTATGTAGCCATTTTTGTGGGTGGTTCCAATTTTTGCAAATAATATGGAGATGTTTTGTGATAAATGCAGATCGGGTAAACCATAATATTGCCCATTGTAACTATTTGTGACACCGTATCCAATGCCTAAAAATAGTTTATTGTTGGTTTTGCAGTCTAAGCAAAATTCATAACCTGCAGTTAGAAGACTTTTGTCAGTGATGCTATAATTTATATAAGTGATTGGCGGACTGGGCACTCTAAATGTTCCTGGAGCGGGTTTGTTGAAATCTCTTGAGTAAAGAACAGTGCCGTCTTCCTTAAACCATTTTGCTTTTCCGACATTATCGTTTCCCTCCACATCTTTTGTGTAACCTTCAAATTGCAATGCATTATTTTTTATATAATAATCTTTAATAACATAAAGAGAATCTACATATGGTATTTTTCGTCCAATGGCTTTTCTTGTTTTTATTTTAACAGGTTTCAATCGGTAACAAATAGCAGAATCTTTTACAGTAGTTTTCCATTCCGAATTAAAATAAATAGTGTCATTTTGTGCCGATAGTTTGAATGAAAACAAAAAAAGAATAACCAGGTAATGGATATTTTTTGTTTTGGCAAAAGAAAACAGACGTGCAACAGCTGTCATATAAATCAATTAAAATATGACAAACATAATGTATGGTAGATAATTAGATGGCTGATAGAAGTTTTTTATATGCCATTATAGGACATAAAAATGAGATCCGAAAAAGCATAAAAAAAACCGTCCCGATGCGTCGGGACGGTTTGATGTTTTTATTCTGTAATAACATTTCCTTTTTTGTCATAGAAATGGTATTCTAAGTACGTGTAAGCGTCACGAGGTATGATTTTCACCCATTTCTTATGTTCAAAAAACCATTTTGAACGTAATGATGGAAAACCTTTGCTGAGGTATGCAGCCACAAACGGATGTGTATTAAGCACAACCTTGTTGTGGGTTTTTAAAAGTCTTTCTAAATCAGCGGTGATCTTATCAATGATTAAAATTGGAGCTTCAATTTCACCATTATGTTTGTTAGGATCTTCCTCTCTGGTTTTGATATTCACTTCTGGTCTTACTCGCTGTCTTGTAATTTGGACCAAACCAAATTTGCTCGGCGGTAATATTTTATGTTTTGCTTTATCGTCGCTCATTTCTTCTCGCAAGAAGTCGAACAAAACTTTCCTGTTTTCAGGATTAGACATATCGATAAAATCAACTACGATTATTCCGCCCATATCGCGCAGACGAAGCTGTCTGGCAATTTCTGCAGCGGCAATCATATTCACTTCCATGGCTGTGTCTTCTTGGTTGGTCGCTTTATTAGAACGGTTTCCGCTGTTTACGTCAATAACGTGAAGAGCTTCGGTGTGTTCAATAATAAGATAAGCACCTTTACTCATGGAAACAGTTCGGCCAAATGAAGTTTTGATTTGTCTCTCTATATTGTATTTCTCAAAAATCGGAGTATCATTTGATTGATAAAACTTAACAATCGATTGTTTTGAAGGTGCAATTTCTTGCAGATATTCCTTCGTTTGGTGGTACAACTCTTCATCATCTATTTGAATACCACTGAAGGTATCGTTAAATACATCTCTTAATATCGAAGAAGCTCTATTAAGCTCTCCTAATACTTTTGATGGATGATGAGCAGTTGGTAATTTTTTACACATTGCAGACCATCTGCCAAGCAGGTTCTGCAAATCTTTTTCTAATTCGGCTACGTTTTTGCCTTCGGCTACTGTACGAACAATAACACCAAATCCTTTAGGTTTGATCGATAGAACAAGTTTTTTTAGACGATCCTTTTCTTTTTTGTCTTCTATTTTTTGAGAAATAGAAACACGATCAGAAAAAGGAACTAGAACGATAAATCTTCCGGCAAGAGAAAGCTCAGCACTTATTCTTGGGCCTTTGGTTGATATAGGTTCTTTAACTACTTGAACTAAGACAGATTGATTGGCACTTAAAATATCAGTAATGATGCCATCTTTGTCAATCTCTTTCTCAAACTGAAAGGTTTTTAGGGAGAAATCTTTTAATTTACCTGCGCTTACAAGTTTTATGAATTTCAGCTGAGAAGCTAGATTTGGACCCAAATCATGATAATGTAAAAAGGCATCTTTTTCGAAACCTACATTCACAAAAGCAGCATTAAGTCCCGCAACTGGTTTTCTGATTTTGGCAATAAAAATATCACCAACCTGAAAGTTGCTTTTTTCTTCTTCTTTGTGTAATTCAATTAGTTTTCCATCTTTTAATAAGGCAAAATCTACTGCATCAGAACTAGATCTAATGATTAATTCTTTATTCACACTGTAAATTTTTATCCAGACTTTTAGTTTCAGGTTTTAAGTTTCAAGTTTCAAGTTTTACAACTCATAACTTATAACTCATAACTCATAACTGAATTGTAAGGATGGATTAAACAATATTTTAACAGGTATTAACCCGGTGGAGTTAGTTGCCAGTTTTCAGTCTCAGTAAGCAGTTTAAGCTGCAAACTGTATTCTGTGACTGAGACTATCAAACTCCAATTTCAATGAACGTTTAAAAAGAAAAAAGTAGTTTAAAACTACTTTTTCTTTTTGTGGCGGTTAGCTCTCGCTCTTTTCTTACGTTTGTGAGTAGCTACCTTATGTCTCTTTCTTTTTTTACCACTTGGCATATTGTGTCAGATTTATGTTAATTAATATTATTTTGCTTCGTTGTTAGTTTTAACTCCTTCTACAAAAACTTTTGCAGGTTTAAACGCAGGAATGTTGTGTGCTGGAATTTTAATAGTAGTGTTTTTAGAAATGTTTCTTCCAGTTTTTTCAGCTCTAGTTTTAACGATAAAACTACCGAAACCTCTTAAGTATACATTGTCTCCAGTTTCTAAAGAAGTCTTAACTTCTTCCATAAAAGTTTCTACTGTTGCTTGAACGTCTCCTTTTTCAAGACCTAGTTTCTCTGAAATCTTCGCTACGATATCTGCTTTCGTCATTTTCTTTCCTATTTTATTTTATAAATGGTGTACTATTTTTTTGAGTTTGCAAATATAGGAATTAAAAAAATAATTAATCAAGCTAATTCGTTAAATTTTAATTACATAAACATTTACTTTTGCAATCTAAGTATTTTGCGATGAATTTTCATAACATATTGATAAAATGGTATTTACAGAATAAACGCGATTTGCCATGGCGAAAAACCGTCGATCCGTACCAAATTTGGCTCTCAGAAATTATGCTTCAGCAGACGAGAGTTGTGCAAGGAATGCCTTACTTTTTCTCATTTATAAAGGAATTTCCTACTGTAAAACATTTGGCAGATGCTCCAGAAGAGAAGGTTTTGAAACTCTGGCAAGGCTTAGGATATTATTCGCGTGCTCGAAATCTTCATAAAACAGCTCAATATATAAGTAATGATTTAAATGGAATTTTCCCTGATTCTTATAAAGAACTGCTTAAGCTTAAAGGAGTAGGCGAATATACCGCAGCGGCAATAGCTTCTTTTTCTTATAATGAACCTGTTCCTGTCGTTGATGGAAACGTATTTAGAGTATTGGCTCGTTATTTTGATATCGAATCTGATATTGCGGTTCCGGCAACTAAAAAAGAGTTCGCGGCTTTGGCACAAGAATTAATGCCAAAGGATAATCCAGCGCTTTTTAATCAGGCAATAATGGAGTTTGGAGCGCTGCAATGCGTGCCTAAAAGCCCTGAATGTTCTGTTTGCGTTTTTAACGAAAGTTGTGCTGCATTGCAAAAAGGAAAGGTAAATATGCTTCCCGTCAAATCTAAAAAGCTTAAAGTGACCAATCGATATTTTAATTATCTGATTTTGGAAGATGTTTTAGGAAATACATTAATTCAGAAAAGAACCCAAAAAGGAATCTGGCATAATTTATATGAGTTTCCGTTGTTGGAAACGGAATCAATTGTTGGTTTTAACGAAGTTTCCAAAAAAGCAAAAGAAGAAATTTTTCCAGAATATACTATTATAAGTATAGAAGATTACAGTAAATCGACCATTGTACATAAGCTTTCGCATCAGCATCTGCATATACAATTCTGGAAAATCAAAGTGCAAGAAAAAATCGAAAACGGAATAGATTCCCAAAAATTAAAAACCTTTCCTTTTCCTATTGCGATATATAATTTTATAGAAAAGCAAGAAATAAATTGCTAAAAAAATGTATCTTTGGTAGAAATACCACCAAAAACTATGAACGGAACATTAAATAAAGTGATGCTTATTGGCCATTTAGGCGATGATGTAAAGATGCATTATTTTGATGGAGGAAACTGCATCGGACGTTTTCAGCTGGCTACAAATGAAGTGTATATCAATAAAACGACCAATGAAAAGATTACCTCTACAGAATGGCATAATTTGGTTGTGCGTAATAAAGCCGCAGAGATTTGCGAAAAATATCTTTCTAAGGGAGATAAAATTTATGTTGAAGGAAGAATAAAATCTCGTCAGTGGCAGACAGAAGATGGAACGACAAAATATACGACCGAAATTCAGGTTACAGAGTTTACTTTTCTGACAACCAAAAAAGAAACTGCTTATACAAAACAAAACCAGGATGTAGAGTCGGCAAAAAATACTAACTTTGATGCTGCTAACGAAGGGCTTCCAATTAATGATTTGCCTTTCTAGAGTGATGTTTAACTAATTTTATGCAATTTGGACCCAGAGCCCAGTTTACTTTTTTCTACCAATCTTGACGCCAATTTAATTATTGGTTTCGTCGGAATATTTATTTTGTTATTTCTTTCAGCAATCGTTTCTGGTGCTGAAGTTGCTCTTTTTTCTTTGTCACAGCAAGATATCGACAATTCTTTAAACGATAATCCTGCAAAAGGAAAAATTATTTCAAATTTATTAGATAAGCCTAAAAAACTTCTAGCAACTTTATTGGTTGCAAATAACTTCTTCAATATCGGAGTAGTGATCCTATTTGCGTATATAGGACAAAATATTTTTGCCAATGTAGGTTCACCAGCTTTTAAATTTACGCTAGAAGTAATTCTGGTTACTTTCTTAATTTTATTATTTGGCGAAGTGCTTCCTAAGGTTTATGCAAGCAGAAACAGCGTTCGATTTGCCAAACGTGTCGCTTATCCGCTGGCATTTTTAGATAAAGTGCTTTCTCCGATCAGTTTGCCTATGCGTGCTGTTACGATATATTTTCAAAACAAATTAGGAAAGCAAAAAAGTAATTTTTCTGTCAATCAACTTTCTCAGGCATTGGAACTTACCGATTCGGAAGGGACTTCAACAGAAGAACAGAAAATCCTTGAAGGAATTGTTTCTTTTGGAAATACCGATACAAAGCAGGTAATGAGTCCAAGAATTGATATTTTTGCATTGGAAATATCAGAAACATTCTCAGAAATTTATCCTAAAATAATTGAAACAGGTTTTTCTAGAATTCCAGTTTATCGAGATAATATCGATCAGATTGAAGGCGTGCTTTTCGTAAAAGACTTGCTGCCTCATATTGATAAAGAAGAATTTGATTGGACTTCTTTGATTAGAGAAGCGTTCTTTGTTCCTGAGAATAAAAAACTGGATAATCTATTGAAGGATTTTCAGAGTTTAAAAAGCCATTTGGCAATTGTGGTTGATGAATATGGCGGAACTTCCGGATTGGTTTCTTTAGAAGATGTTATCGAGGAAATTGTAGGTGATATTAGTGATGAATTTGATGATGAAAATCTGAACTTCTCGCAAATTGATGAAAATAATTTTCTTTTTGAAGGAAAAATAAACTTGAAAGATTTCTATAGAATTGTAGATGTTGATGAAGATGTTTTTGAGGCTCACAAAGGAGAAGCTGAAACATTGGCTGGATTTATTCTGGAAATTTTAGGTAATTTCCCGAAAAAAGATCAAAAAGTGCCTTTTGAAAACTGTATTTTCACCGTAGAAACAGTAGACAAAAAGCGTGTAAAACAAATAAAAGTAACGATAAATAAAAATGCTTAATAAAATACTTTCAATAACATCAATTTTGCTTGCGCTAACGGTTATAAGCTGTAAAAATGATGTTCTGCCTAAACCAGCGAGTTTCCTGCGATTAGATTATCCAGAAGCAAAATATGTGAATTTTGAAAACACCTGCCCGTTCACTTTTCAAATGAACGAGGATGCGATTATCAAAGGAGAAAAAGAATGCGGTTTTGCCATCACGTATCCAAAGATGAAAGCGACCATTTATTTGACGTACAAGCCAGTAAATGGCAATATTGATAAATTACTACGCGACGCTCAAAAACTGACTTACGAGCACGTTATTAAAGCCGATGATATTCTGGAACAGCCGTACTTAAATCCACAGAAAAAGGTTTACGGAATGTTTTATCAAGTAGATGGAAATGCAGCGACAAATTCTCAGTTTTACGTTACCGACAGTACCAAACACTTTTTAATTGGTTCGATGTACTTTTACGCAAAACCAAACTTTGATTCGATTATGCCTGCCGCGAGTTATGTCAAAAACGATATGCAGCGTTTGATGGAAACGTTGAAATGGAAATAAAAATAGAAAGGATTCGATTTGAGTCCTTTTTTCATTTTAAAATGCTTTAATATCCTTGCTTGTGAATTCTTAAACGGAGGAATAAATCTAGTAAATTATAATATTTGTCCTTACCATGGAAGTATTATTATTTTATTTAATTTTTTGTTTATAAATGAAAGTTCAATAGAATTATTTCCTTCGTCATTGATGATTGAAATAGTGTCAGAGAAAGAATCTATTTTATTAACCTTAAATGTGCTTAAAAATTTATCTTTATTCATATCTATATCCACTCCCAAATTAAATATTACAAAGTTTTTATCGGAAACATTCAAACTGTCCAACATTACTTTTTCTTCAGTTTTATAAAATCTTACTAATGAGTTTTTATTTTGAAAAGTAATCAGCGTATCAATCTTTCCTGTGAATTTATTTGTTATCGTAGTCTTATCTACATCATAGTTACCTTTAAAAAATAAAGAAAGGTCATTATTAATAAACTTAAACTCTCCTAATGGTGCGTTTGCAAATTGATTATTAATTATCTCTTTTTTTAAGGTTATATTATTATTTGTAGTTGTAATTTTTGCTAGCAATTCCTTTTTCGCTATTACCGAAGGATTTAAATCTTTTTTATTTTCTGCATTATTGCAACTAACTAGAAAAATAAAAAGCATAAGTATTTGTAATGTTTTCATTAAATGCTTTCTCTTTTAATAAATTATTGGCATAAGGATTATTTTTTGCTGGATTTCGCGACTATTTCGATTTACATTTCTTCCCGCAGCAAGCGTCTCGCAAATGCGTGCTCGAAGATACTATTTCATTTTATAAATTATCTGTAATTGTATTATAGAACTGACTAGAAAAATGAATTTCAAAAAAATCCCTCTCTCAATTGTAGAAACTATTAAAGTGTTAAAGGTATTAAAGATTGTTTTTTTGCAATTTCACGCATGAGCAGTTTATTGAAAAAATAGAAAAGGATTAGCATATAACTAAAAAAGAATATACGATTAAATTGAGACCTTGTTATTTGGAATGTTATAAACTCTAGCTCATGTAATAAAATTATAACTACAAATATGGATGTTATCAAGAAATGAAAAACAGATTTTAGTTTTGACACTTTATTTAAATACACATAAATATAAATATTTAACAATAAGAAAAAAAGCATATAAATATAGTAAAGCATACGATTTATTCAATAAAATTAGTTTTAGGTTTTTATGCTCTTTGATTAATGTAATAATGGCTGTTTTTTTTCAAGTATTACTATTCCTGAAATTAAATCTCCTAGTTTCTGATTCTTTTTTGTGAAAATGATAGAAAGGATATAAATGAATGGGCAAATCATTTCCAATGGATCAAATAATCTCCTTAAAGTTAATTTGACATATTTTTTATATCTTTTGATTTGATTGTCGTCCTCAAATTGTATTTCAAATTTAAATAGATATTTGCCTAATGTTTTATTAAATAGGATATCTTGAATGATA
>Ga0209282_1002471_pt1 | contig 10711 bp, 8 predicted proteins | sample Mtrugardesep15_FD_187529 | JGI IMG/M metagenome (GOLD analysis project Ga0209282, IMG submission 187529) | Root nodule microbial communities of legume samples collected from California, USA - M. trunc garden sep15 (SPAdes) (version 2) | ecosystem: Host-associated > Plants > Roots > Nodule...
CTGTAATAATAGTGTTGATTATTAGAGTGAGGTTTCAAGCTATGATCTCATGTTAAACAAGCCATGGCCTTTGTCAGTTGTCACTAGACAATTCTATTGCCTTACAACAAGTGTTGTCAAATTCATGATTTTTGTTATTTGGGTATTTAAAGTTGTGAGGTTGGGTATCTATATATGATTCATGAATGATAGAAATTTAAATTATATCTATGTAGTTTTTCTTTTGGCTGTAATAATAGTGTTGATTATTAGAGTGAGGTTTCAAGCTATGATCTCATGTTAAACAAGCCATGGCCTTTGTCAGTTGTCACTAGACAATTCTATTGCCTTACAACAAGTGTTGTCAAATAGCTGCTGCAGGGCTATAGCCTAGCGGAACAACAAGTAGCGCAATAGCTGCTGTTGCGCTATAGCCTAGCAGAACAACAAATTGTTATTGTTCCGCAATATGTTATTTAACACAAATTGTTGTCAAATAATCTTAGTAGTTAAAATTGCAATTTGAATCGCAAAATCTTACAATTCTGCGATTATACTTGCCCTCAGTGATTATGAGTATAAGCAAAATCTTATGTTGGTGGAATCCTGTGGTCTGTGGAAATCATTTTAATCTATGATCTTTGAAACGATTCTACGATTATGATCGCAGGGGTGGAACTACATAAAGAAACTTTAGTTGTTTTGTTTAATACTTATGAATTTGATTTAACGTTTTAATTATATATCTATTTCAAGTTTTATACTGCTGTTATGTGAGGTATGTTGTTATGTGAGTTTTAGTGCTTTCATCAGGTAAGTATTTCAAGTTTTAATTACGCAAGTCTTATGCAACTATTTATGTGAGCTATGCTTACGAATTTAAATTTACTCTCAAGTGTGATTTAAAGTTTTTTTTTTGTCTTATGCTATTTTATTATGATTAGTGTTACGATTCCATGATTTAACTTCCCCTTTCCAATTTTCCGCAAAATCCCGATTTTAACTACCTTGCAAATAATAGCTATAGCAGCGGTATAGCAATGTAACATAGCGTAATTCGTACAAACCACAATTTTCTACAATTATAAAGACTGATTTGATTTGACAAAAATCTCATTATATATAGTAGTAACAAACATGACCAATTTTATGGCTTTCAGGAACTGATGGTTTCTTTTTTATTGGGTATCTGAAATTTATGTTTATTATCAGTGGGGTATATGAAATTTTTGATTAATTTGGTGTTTGATTTATTCAGGTTGATGCTGATAGTGATGATGTGCTGAGGGCTGTTTGGTAGAAGATAAGCATGTTGCTGCATTTCAGGATTATAGATCAAATAGATCAATCATCTTAGCTGTGCTTGTGGTTGGTCTTGTGATATTGTTTCTGTACAGTCAGTCTTTTTCTTTTGCTGCTTGGATTGGAATCAATCTCCTCTGTCAAGGGACAAAGGATGACAATTTTGGTGGTCAGCTACATTGGCCTATGGTTTTGGCAAAATCTGTGCTAGTCAGGAATGTTGGATACGGTTGATTTTGCTAATAGTGTTCTATATAATACTAAGGTTTTGTTATCTTCTTTTGGTATTTTTCTTTTTGCACAAGTTTTTCAGGCTTGTTTTATGTAGACTCAACTATTTTAATAAAGTAGCATAATGTGTTTGGTGGTTCTTACTTGTATTGTGACTAATTTTGATTTGATTCCCTGTGCCTACATTTATATTGTGAGTACCCATTGTTCTTTTATGGAAATCTTTAAGGTAAGGTAGACCATTTTGCCTATATTTTTCAATGTATGCTTTGTATTTTTCTGGTTCAATTCATACTCAGTGGGGCAGCTTTCTCCAATAATTTGTATTTTTGTAAACTGTTTAAAATTGTTTGTTGTTCCACATGCAATTCTAATTTCTGCATTATGTTCCGGCACATGGTCCTACAGAACAAGATTTTTGTGTAGAGTGAACATGGAAATTGCTGTAGTTGGTTAATATCTAGATTATGAATGATTGAGGTCAAAGGATATTTTTTGTGACATAAGTATAAACCGTTTTGGCCTATAACTAGTCTTTGGCAGAGTTTCTGCGTAGCCACTTTAGTGGTGAGGTTTTGAAGGGTAAAAATAATTCTAGAGGTTGTAGAAAAAAATAATTCTAGAGGTTGTAGAATCATTTTAATCATGCTTGGATGATTTAAATGATTTAAATGAGAATTTATTTTGCATGAATAATTAATTCTATTTGAAGCTAGAATTCTTAAATCCATTATTACATAAATACATCCAAATGTAATTCACTTTAAATTTAACTTACTTTTATCCAAAATCAGTTTATAAAATCAATTTTTATCACTATAGAATCAAACACGCATTTCATATGTAAGACTCGAATTTGAGAATTTGCGTAGGAGATCTAAGTCTAGCACAACTTGAACCAACATAATGTGGATAGAGGTCAAAGGATTATGTTTGTTAGTTTTGCAATCAAAATGAAACTATAGTGTCGTAATTACAATTCCTAAAATCTTATTGTGAGTGTTTTTTTTTACTGCAATGATTTGACATTTTTTTTAGTGTATGCGTTAAACCTTGCTTCAATTGAATGTGCACTAGTCTGTTCTGTCCGTTTTGAATTCACGTTTTATGTGTTTAGGTAAATGGATACTTTAAGCTCACAAGTGCGTAAAAATCTGTCAAGAACATATGAAAAAAAGAGTAAGTTTTAGGTTGGTTTTGAGATGTTAAACACAAGGTTTTCAATTTGCCTAAAACTACATGTTATAAATGCGCATTGCCGACTTCTGCATGAGCCGTGGTGAGAATGAATTGTGACACTAAACGCGTATTCCAACTTTATTCAAATTTGATGTGAAGTGAATATCTCAGGAGCATCCAAGATTTATTTCTTCCTTATCCCAAAACCCAAATGATCAAATCTATTATGCTTAATATCTTTTTGGCTAAATTCATGATACCTATTTGTAAAATGCGTAATGATAGGATATTGAGCATTCATTGAACCAAATGGCTCGTGGGACCTTCAAGTATTGCATGGTAGTAATGTTGTGGGGGGAGTTTATCGTAGAAATAGAACATGACACTTATTTTATTTTATTTTCTAAAAAAAATAAAAGATGTGCGATGTTTTTCTTATTTAATGACCAAGATACTAGCTACTACTTTGATGTTGGACGCCAGATATCATTAAAAAGTTGTCATGTTTCTATATTTAGAAGGAAAAAAATTGAGCTGGTGAGTGCATCTACCCTCCACTAGCAAGTAGCTATATATCCAACTTTCTTTTTTATATAAAAGAAAGTTTATCCGAGTTGGATTCGGGAGATTTCTAGAGTTCAAGTATGTTTCAAGACTCAACAAACATTAATAAAGGTAATTTTTTTAGTGGTGTATTTATTCAACTTAAAATGCAAATATAACAAGATATAAACTTGTGCAATCCTTGGGTTAATATTTTTGTTTGTTTGTATATAGACGAAATGACAATAACCGTTAAAAACTCAAACATACAAGTAAAGGGGTCGATGTTCTAACCTTGATCACATCCGGTCTAGCAATGATTGGTGGACAATCCATGGGTTATTTTAAAACTTGTGTAATAATTACTTTTAAATAACAATGAGACTTTATATTCACCGGTAAGTCGGTATTATAACTATTAAGTATTTTTATGATAATTAAGAATGGCTTTATGAACTCAATGATAAACGCATTCTTATATTTACTAATAAAGATAAGTAAGATGGCATTATAACTATTAAGTATTTTTTGTTGTAATTAAGAATAAGGCTTTATGAACTCAATGATATACGCGTTCTATAATATCTTCATTACGTATAATTAATTATTAAGTATTTTTTATAATGATTAAACATAAGGCTTTATGAAGTCAATGATTATTGATCAACATGATCAATATCAGCTTATATACAATAAAGGACAAATGAATGTAAACAAGTTATGAAATTGAAACTGTTATTTGATAAAGAAAGTTGAAAAGGTTCTAAACCAAGGAGTAGCAATGTTAAGAATTCGCTCATATGACAGAAACAGAAGATTTTAAAGGCTGAGATGATAACTCTAGAGTCTGTGTCTCATTTTAATACAGCGATAAATAGATATAGGAAGATAGATTTATTTTTACAGAGCACATAGAAAAGTAGAAAACACACTCTTTTTTTGGGTACAAAAACACTTTTTTTTTTTTTTTTTTTTTTACAAAAACACATAGTGATACTAGGTTTGAAATGCTTTTTATTATTTAAAGCCTGAATGAATACAGATCAGGACTAATTGACTTTGGACAGTTTTGCAATTTTGTCCGAAATATAAAATATTCCAACAACATTGTTCAATGCTGTTTGATATAAAAAGTTGCCAATGGACAGGTTTTGCTGGTTTAGAACTTCATTTTCTTCAAGGGTGTGTGGTGGGCTCAGCCTCAAAAACATTTCTGTAATGTAAGGCCGAGCCATAAATGATTTTTATCGAAAAAAGATACTCATTCCAAACATATCAAACAAATACATGAAATACCTCAAATGATTGATGTCTACTCTGTCTGGTGAGAATGTAGATAAATCAGTGAGCCTACATCTATCAATTTACAATATGCTAGTATGCCACCCTGTCTATGATAAAGAATTGAAGTGTTCATCAACCACAATCATGTCTCAGCGTATGGGAAGAGTTATAACAAAGGGCCTTGATATTATATTTTGTCAGAATAATAGAAAGAGAACTCAACGAAATTGCCCCTCTCTCCTTAGTAAACAAACTACTCTACTGCGTCGTAACACTCTTGGCAAGATTACGAGGCTGGTCGACATTAAATCCCCTCAGTACAGTGAGATGATATGCCAGTAACTGCATCAGAAAAAAATAGTGTTGAAGTATATACCATATATACAAATCTTTTGAAGAATACATAAGCTAGCCTATTATTTTAGATGACAAGAAAATAAAACTGCAAAATTTGCATATGTGGAATCTAGACACTGATATTTATGTTTAAAATGAGAAAATACCAAGAAGCTCATGGAATACTAATGAACACAATCATTGTCAACACAGTTGAGAAATGTTTATATAAAGCAAGACAAATAATAAAATCTCGAACACACTAATATTGAAACATTAGGTGTAAGGATAAAATAAAGCAGAGTAAAAGACTATAAACATACCTGTAATGGAACTACGTTAATTACAGGTTGAAGACAGTCCACAACCTGTGGAACCTCAATTGCCCTACAAGATTCACCAGGGCTTACAGAAGCAGCATCCCCTTTTGAACACATAACTATCAGGCGACCTCTGCGGGCATGAAGTTGCTGAATAACAGACTGCTGTTTGCTGCCAAATGTAAAAGATGTCAATATGAAACTCATAATTTCAGATCATAAAGCTACTCAACAGTCAAAACAATCAACCTGAAGCAAACATCACGTGTAGCTATAACAACAATTGGAAGATTTTCATCCACTAATGCCAAAGGACCATGCTTCATTTCTCCTGCAAGTATCCCTTCACTATGCATAAGAGCCACTTCCTTTACTTTCAAAGCTCCCTCAAGAGCGGTTGCATAGTTGTATCCTCTCCCAAAGACAAGAAGAGACTGCTCAGCAATCAACAGATTTGCTAGATCCTTCATCTCTTGATCAAGCTTCAGCACCTCTCTGACTTTGTCTAAAATTCAACATTTTAATTAGATTACTTCTAGAACTGCTCCTGAGTTGCTTCAGTATTTTGACGGATTCGTCATAAAAAAAGTTTGATTGAAATGAAAGTTGTCAATGATCTCTGAAGTCCTAATTTCTCGCTCTCTCTCCTTTTTTTTTCTTTTTTTCTTTTTAAATCATAAAACGTTTAGTAGCTAAAGTAGATCCTTCCAAGCAAAACATTAGACAGGCGACAAGTCTCTGCGAGAGCTTTGTTCTTACAAACTTTTTAGTAGATGTTGTTTGATCGTACCAATCGTCGCAATCCACAAAGCAGCAACCAAAGCAATTTTTCACTAGGCTAGGTTGACTGTTTGAATAAAAAAAACCATGAAACCCCTGGCAATCATATCTAAAGCTAGATCATTTAACTCTAACAAATAGTTTTTCTTAATCCCGCTCTATCTCCAACTAAGGAAAATATCCTTCTTTCTATCTACCCTTCCTCCTTACCGGCATTTTCACAGGTCTTCTCCACACATGACAACATTCTACAATCTTTTCTACAATCAGCTACCTCTACTTTTTCTCTAACGGTAAAATTTACAAGTCTATCTTGACTTGTGTGACTACTTATTCATCTCGTAATATTTTCACCTCAACAACACTAATCTTGTTTTCTTGTTAGCTTATAACAGCCCAAAATTTAGTTTCATACCCAACGTCAAGTCTTATAGTTGAGAGGTAAATTTTCCTTTGAGCTCAAGTGGTACATTTTTTTATCACAAATTACAGTCAAAGCATTCCTTCACTTCATGCGCTCTGCATGGATCCTATGGTTAACATGATAACATCCCACACTATCTCCATGTCATTTTTGTATGATTGACTCAAGCTACTTAAAACGTGAGATTTGTTGCATGGTATATTTTTCAATTTTATCGCCATGTTTACATTTCATATAATTTATCTTATTTAAGTGAAAACCGTGTTTCTAAGCATGCATCCAAAATTTTAATTTGAGTTTATCTCTTCTCTCGTCTATCCAACTAAACCTATATATACCATTCGCAAAAATCAAATAGTGGTACCATCTTTTGTATATGTTTGATAAAAATATACTAATTTCTAATAATCAAATTTCATAAAATGACATTAACTCAGTTAGGATGCTCGGCCAACAGAAACTCACTTGGCAGGTCATAAAGACCATCTACGATAGCTTCTCTTCTTGCTTGATTGGAAATAGTATCGCCTCCTATTGTAAGAGCTAACATGACCATCACTACAATTTGACTTGTGTATGCCTGTAGTAGTTGTAAATGTGTGAGTAGGCCGTTGGTTAAATCAATAATAGAAAAATATAAAAAATGAAGAAAACGACATCCTTTATATACAACATTTACCTTGGTACTTGCCACACCAATCTCAGCACCAGCATTTATATGAACACCGCAATGTGTGTTCCTTGCTATTGCACTGCCAACGGTGTTTGTTATCCCAACACATAATGCACCATTGTCTAAAGCATATTGCAGTGCAAGTAAAGTATCTGCGGTTTCACCAGATTGACTAACAAAAACAGCTGTATCTTCTCGGTATATTGGTCCCTCCCGATCCAATAAATCACTAGCAATTTCCATAGTAACAGGAATACCTACAATGCAATGTGCGTAATACAACATTTTAACACATTTTAAATATGCAAAACTTACACACAAAAAATTGAAGTCATACAGCACTGACCAGAAAGTTCTTCCAAGATGGGTCTAGCTGCCAAAGCAGCATTATAACTTGTGCCACAACCAATGAAAACTATTCTTCTACTTCGCCTGATGGTTTTGAGGTGATCCTTCAGTCCACCCAACAGAACAGACTTGGATTTGCTAGATCCCCCACGTATAAGCCTCCCCCTCATTGTGGTTGTTAGAGACTCTGGTTGCTCATGAATTTCCTTCTGCATATAATGTTCATAATGTCCTTTGTTTATTTGCTCAACCTCCATTTCAAGAACAGATAATGCACGTCGCACTGAAGACGTTCTAGAGAGTGAAGCGCCATTTTCTCCCATGTGATTCTCATACTTCAAAATAGAAACTCCACCATCCTTAAACAACCAACCATTTCCAAGTAAAACAATATGTTATTTCAAATTGACATGCTTATAACCGACACATAGATCCACCAATCAAATGCAACAGACAGTAACTGTGAATTATAAATCATATAAGCAATCATCTCATCATGCCAGAAACGGAGGTTACTGTATCTACCTTGAGATGCACAACTTCACCATCCTCAATAACTAGCACTTTCTTGGTATGCTCAACCACAGCATTAGCATCACTGGACAAAAACAGCTCTTTGGGCTTTCCATCCTTAGATAGGAATTTGTTTTCCTCAAAGGCTGAACCGTTTTCCTTAATTTCTGTCAATTCCTGAAATTAGAGCAAAAATCAATTTAAACAATGTCAATCAGAAGTTCTTCATTCTCAATCAATTTATGCATTAACCATGAAGAATTAATTAAAATTATAAAAGGTGGTATTGCGAAATACTTGATAGAAAGAAAAAGAGGATGGGTCAAGTGATGATTTAGGGGAGGATTTGTACGAAAGTCGTCTTCTTAAGTTTATTATGGTGTTCAGCTAATGATTATTTCAAAGGGTTTTCTTTGTCAGTAGCACTGAGCTACTGATGATGCATGCAAAATGAGTTTTCATTTCCCTCTTTTAAATTAATAATTGTTTTGAATTGATAAGCCAAGCAATATAAAGTGAAATTTAAGCTCCCAAAATGACAGCTAATACCGGCAAAAGCGGTAGCATGTAAACAAAATATCCGACAGCTAATATTGGCAAAAGCGGTAGTATTTAAACAATTGGCCGACTTTCATGTATCAAAACACTGAATGCCGACAAAAACAACTACATTCCGCAGGAGTTCTTTAGGCTGTCTAACTAGAAGCGTCACCAATGAAGTCAAGAGAAACAGGTAAAACCAAAACAATCATTTCCAGAAAAAGACCCTGGACAATCAATTTCGATAGGTAACTGACCTAAGAAATTCAACCACTAAATTGGATATAACTTACTTTAACACCTAGGAGCAGCGGGCTACCGCGCTTGCATGCAATCAGTTCATTAGGATAGTGTAGACTTTTGAAAATAAGTGCATAGGCTCCTTCAAGATGCCTCATAACTCCCAGAACAACTTGACTGAAGGTAACAACCTGACCACCTGCAACACGATTGGAGAGCTACTCAGCCAACACCGTCCACAATGGCATTCACAATATTTAACCCGCATAGACTCCTTTAATAAAGAGAAGTTAAAGAGGCAGCTTAGTGATAAACCTCCAAAAACACAAATATAAGAATATAAGAAAAATCCAAAATACGTAAGCCGCATTAATTCAAACTCAAAACACGCAAACTCATCATATCATTGTGAACCAAATGGCAACACCATTTTTCAAACAAATTCATAAAAAAAGTTCAGTCTAGGATTTGAGTACTAAAATGGTCATTTTGTCAGTCTGCACCTTCAGTCCTTCTCACAGTTTATACAGAAACATCACAATTACCAATTACATCAATAAAGGCTTGAGAACTCAATCCTATTACCATAAAAATTCAGCAATCACAATTACCTTCAGCTTCATTTGCTTTGTCATAAACAAACTTGGCAAGCTTGGGAATGACTTCCGTATCTGTTTCTGATGTAAAGGTGAAGCCATGTCTGAGTAGTGTCGCCTTCAAAACCTAAACAAGTAACAATAAACATGTGATTGGAAAAGCCTAAAATCTTCACATCACCTATGAAGCACAAACACCGAACACAACATGGACACCGACACGTCGAAACTGACCATAATTTGAGAAAATGACATAATTCAATGTAATCATATATGTCAGTGTCAAACATACCTTCCACTCAAAATGTCGGTGTTTATGAGTGATCACAACATACTACTATTACAAAAATGAAATGTAGAGTAAGTGTAAGATACCTCATAATTAGTGATAACACCATTGTGAACAACCATGAACTCATTAGCAGGACCTGAAGTTTGCGGATGACTATTCCGTGGAGCAGGCTCACCATGTGTAGCCCAACGTGTATGCGCAATTCCAGCATGAGTGCCGAAACTTTCCTCCAAGTTCAATTGAATTTCACCAACCTCTGTTTCCATCACACAATTGCATTGTCAAACATCAAAAATAAAAAATAAAAAAAGATCAAGAAGATCAAGAGTATGAAGATGAAATGGACCTTGGTAAACGGATTTGACGAGTGATTCGATGTTGCCTTCTTGACGGAAGACAAGAGGAGGAAAGGAAGTGAAATCGGAAGAGCATTGAGGTTTAGAAGAAGAATCAATGGCGATTCCGGCGGAATCGTAACCACGATATTCTAACCGTCTTAAACCGTTGAACAGAACTTGTAAGATGTATCTTCTCTCTCTTTCCACGTTGTAATTCAGATACGCGAATATCCCACACATTTTTACTTACTTCTCTTCTTCTTCTTTTGAATTTGATTTATACAACCGAGCTCGCTCTGAAACTCATGCTCAGCTCAGTTTCTTTTTTATAAAAAAAAAATAATAATAATTAAATGAGGGAAATGATAATTTAATTAAATGTGATAAGAAGAGTAATGTATTTAATTTTAGAGTATGATTGCGCTCAATATATTTGACTAGTAATGTAATGAGATGTGTCACGCGAGCAAATAAGAAACTTCCACCTGCTTCATTCCCTCTGATGGAGGGAGAAACGATTTCTTTCCTTAAACTCCATTTTGCAATTTGGGGGTATTTTTGTCAGTCCGTTCCGCATCAGACCTTCTGACGTGGCGGTGTCTGGTTGGGTGATGCAGTCAAGCTTCATAATACAGTCATATTTTTACAGGTAATTCTGGTTGGTTGGCCACTACCAGTTGTTGTTTGTTTTCATTTACTTGATTTAATTTAATAATTAATCATGTCCAAATCTATATTCTATTCGTTTTTTTTTATGAATTTCATTCTTTGGGTTTACTTCTGCTCCCATCAC
>Ga0209282_1002473_pt1 | contig 10707 bp, 7 predicted proteins | sample Mtrugardesep15_FD_187529 | JGI IMG/M metagenome (GOLD analysis project Ga0209282, IMG submission 187529) | Root nodule microbial communities of legume samples collected from California, USA - M. trunc garden sep15 (SPAdes) (version 2) | ecosystem: Host-associated > Plants > Roots > Nodule...
TGTGTTGTGTCAAAGAAAAAAACTGTAATTCTTTTGTCGTGCATTGTATCATCTATTCACAATTTTTCCTTACAACTTCATTTGCAGATAAATTTAGGTTCTTTACTCTTCACTCACACACTCAATGGCTGACCAAACTCAACCCCACAACTCACCACCAACCAAACAAGATGATGTCGTGGCTCCTAAGCAACTTCCAAAGCCGGTGAATGCTGAGCTTAATCCGCCGCAGAGAGCCATAGCCATCAAAGCTCCCAAGAATCAAACCTTCCGCGTCTCTCCGTCGGAGAAAGCTCGCCGCTACCAAGAATACACTCGCCTAAGACAACGCCCTAACCGGCGATGTCATTGCTTTTGTTGGTTCATCGCATTAATCTTCCTCCTCTTCGCGCTCCTCACTATTGCTACTGGCTTTCTCTACCTCTTTTTCCGTCCCAAGGCGCTGAAATACTCCATCCAAGACATCACCATCAAAGGAATGAACACAACATGGCCGTCGTCTGAGGCAACAATCTTGCCGAAGTTTGGCCTCACTGTTAGGGCTAGTAACCCTAACGACAAGATTGAAATCTATTATGAGAAAGACAGCTCGGCTGAAATATTTTATAACAACGTGAAGCTGTGTAACGGCGTTTTGCCAGAGATTTATCAACCACCAAATAATGTGACGGTATTAAAGACGGTGTTAGAAGGAATCAAGCTAGGAAGAGAGGATCAGAAAGCGTTGGTGGAGGTGCAGACTGAAGAACTAGAAGTGTTGTTGATCGTTAAACTAAGATCATATGTGAAAATAAAAGTAGGGTCTGTTAAAATGTGGAAGATGGCCATTAACGTTGATTGTGGTGTGACATTGGATGGACTAAGGGCGAATCCTGAGATTGTTTCTAGTAATTGTGATAAATTTAGAGTGAATTTTGTAATGGAAATATGAAAATGAAACCCTTTAGAGATTTCATGTTTTTAGAATATTACATTGCTTTTGTTTAAATCTATATATTTTAGCTAATTAGGCTTTGAATTGTAGTGTAATGATCCTTTCACCAAAGGAGAAACATTTAGGGTAAATCATATGATTTTGATGTAGTTAAGACCGTTTCTGTGATTTTTGTTCACTGTGTAGCTCCTTGCTCCAAAGCTTGCTCCACTAGGATAATTTTCATAACAAGCAAGACAGAGGACAAGTACAGCTTGAACCATTGTACAATAAAGACCAATAGGTGATGTAAAAATATATTGCAGGTCCATCATTAACTATAGCTTCAGATCCCATTTCTTCATTACTATGATCTCAGCTAGCTGTATGTGCAATGTGTTTCATCTTTCTCAAATAACAAGCTTGCAGCAGGAGCTTACCAAAGCTTTTATAGTTTAAACTAATAAACCAATGAGATTAAACTCTATTTTAATATTTAAAATGACATTTTTAGATTAATAAAATTGCAAAAGATTAATGTTGACTCATAAACTTAAATTGTCAAAAAAGGTTAAAAAAAATTATAATTTAATCCGAAGTATAAAGACAAGAACATGAGTGCAAAACAATATTAGATAAAATCTCACAACATTCCCCAACATTTTTTTTAAGGAACAACATTCCCCAACATGTTCTTCCTCTCAAACAAATAACCGACACCGCCACGTTCAGGCTTCACCACCCTCCCTTCAACTTAAACAAAACAACTTGATACTTGAGCCTAACGTACCCATAAATCTAAATTTACATTTATGTCTCACTTAAAACAGTCACTTCTTACGTAACTCACTTTAGGTTTCCTATTACCACATCATAATAAAGCAATTACACGTATTTTGGTTTCTGTGGTAAAATAATTAAACCGAATACTCTTTTAAATAATTTTTTTTGAAAGAAAATTATTTATTTTATTTTTTTAATTTGTTCGTATCGATTTATTTAGTTTTTCGATTTGGATTTGTGTCATTGTCATTTCTCTTCAAACGTTTTATCAATTTTTTTGTTGCTTTTCAATCGGAATACAAATTTTTGTATGTTGAGTTGATTTTGTTTTATTCTTGTTTATTCAATTTTGACATGTTGAGTTGAATCATTCACTCATAATCTAAGAGTGTACTTGCCACATTGCTTAACCTTAATTAGGTTAATTATCACAAAATGAACTTGGTTTTGAATCTATCAAAATCCAAAGCAAGTAATAAACATGTTGAGTCTAACGGAATATGTTTGACTCTCAAAACATAAATCATTGTTTGAATCTTAAGTAGGTGATGAATCCATATATAATATTTAACACGTTTTGAATATAATTACATCTATAAGAAAGTTATGAGAAACCGAAACAAATAAACAAGTTGTGATATAGATAAGTTAAAAAAATTGAATGGACAAAGCGTGTATACTTCTATCTCTTGGTGATATAGTTAAGACTTTTTTCTATTAATACCCAAAAAAATATCATGTTACACCAAAATTTATATAAAATTCTGCCATAACACCCAAATTATCGTTGTATGTACTACCTCCATCTCTAATTATAAGACCCTTTTAAAAAAAAATTTGTCATTATAAGACTCCTTTACTATTTTCAAATACATTAATTAAGTTTCGTATCTCAAGGGCATTTCTTACCACAAATCCATAGTTTAGTTATTGGATTCTCTTCTTTTGTAACGCCACATCGCCACCCTTCTTCTTCTCTTAATTAATTTCACAAGAGGGATATTTCGGTCACTCTGGTGTAACTGGATATTTAATGGGTGTTACTAGAAATAAACTCTAGTTATTTGTGATAACTTCATTTGTTAGGTGATACAAATAAATTCGTATCTCAAAAGTGTGGTAAACGTTTTAAATTTGTATTCTGAAAAAACGTACAACATCTTGCATTCATGGTTCGGTTTGGTGATGAATCACGATATATCTATATCTATATAGGAGTTGTTTAAGTTAAGGGTGATCGGTTCACATCATCATATCTACTGACCTAAACTTTATTTTGTCACTGGTCGGTTCTTATCACAAATTTCCTACCGAAATTAATTGCATTTCCACCAAAGGCTAATTAATGCATTCAAAGGAAAATTACCAGACTAACCACATCTTAAAATGCAACGCCAGTAATAATGATGTAAAACTATATATCATAGTCTATATTAAGCAAAAAATACACTCCACAATATAATCCTCTCAACCAATAAGAAGCATCCCACAATATAATGATGCTCCCCAGAGAAACTCAACTAGTCTACGTGGAAATCATGTACTATGTTTATTTATCTAAAATATTGATTAAGACCATATATTATAAAATATTGCATACTCATACACATACATAATAATATTAATACTAGTACCATAGTCTAGTACTAGACACAACAACTGTTACCATTTTTTTTATGATTAATGCATGCACTTCATTCAACAATTCAACAATAGGCACTGCACTTCTTTTTGCAATCAATGGTACAACCACCACCGCCGCCACCACCACCGTATCCCTTGCCAGAACGGCTGAATGAGGAGAAACACTTAGCTGGACATGTTAACTTTTTCTGGTAACATGGACCTTTGTCTTTGCACACAACAGTAGGTCTTACTATACCATTTTTAGAATGTCCTCCATTTGGACCTCCATACCCGGATCCATATCCACCTCCAACTCCATTACCAAACCCGTTTCCAAATCCTGGAATGTTAAACCCTCCTCCAGGTCCAAAATAGCCACCTGGAATTCCACCAACACCTGGAATATTACCACCAACAGCCGGAATACCACCACCACCACCTTGGTTGTTGTTTTTGTCCTTAGGGTGTTTGACTTGAGTAGAAGGAGGAGAAGATCCTGATAAAACGGGTCGGGTTGCCAAAGAGGATGTAGCTATGAGCAATAGAGTAGTAAGCAAGAGAAAGGTGGTCATAGTTTTCATTTTTTTGGTTTAGGGAAAATATACTTATGAGATATGAGGAGAAGGTGAAGATAGATATAGCTAGGTGGGATATGAATTAATATTTAAATATGTTAATGGAATGTTAGATATATTCATTTATTAGGAGGGTTTGGAGGACAGATGGGGAGATTAATTATTATCTTTAAGTCGGTTGCCTGCCTCTCCATTAATTATACTCCTTACATCATGACCTTTTGAGTCTTAGGACAACCTCTCCTTGCATGTACAACACCACTAGTGTGTCAAATTAAAGACTCGTGTGTTTTTGTTACTTGTTAGTTACATATCAATTTGAATCAGGTCTTCTAAAACTAAGTGGTTTTTATAACTAATTAAAAAGGTGTGAATATTTGAGTAAAAAAAAAGTGTAAGTTTGTTTTCAATGGGGTTGATTCTAGCTGAAGAAACTAGACTTTAGTGAAATTGTTTCCGGTGGAAGGAACCATCCTATGATGTACTCCCTCCGTCCTAAATTATAAGAAAAAAAAAATCACACTTATTAAGAAAACTAAAACATAAGAATTTGAAGTATAGTTTTTTGTGTTTTCTTTGGAAAAAGTTTTATAGAAAGATGTAAAAACAATTTTTATTGGCTATTGGTTATGGAAAAAATGAAAGAGAGAGAAAATTGAAAGTAATTTGCATTTAATTTTATGAGAATAAACAAAAAAAAATTTGGAAAAGATAAAAGTTTGTCTTTTTTGCTTATATTTTGGGACAAAGAAAATGTGTTTTTTTTGCTTATATTATGGGACGGAGGGAGTATCGAAACAAAATTCGAATTTCAACTAAAAAAGATTTTTATATTTAATATGTGATACATTTTGAGTTCTTAAGATGTTCATTATTAATACTACAAATATTGAATGATTTATATTAAAATGATGTAACTACATTAGACTCTTTTCAAAAACAACGAGTTTAGATTCAGAGTGCGGTCTACTGATAGAGATAATATTAGTTGTACAAGTGTGAAGACCCACAATTTTTTCGTTAAGTTAACTTCTAAAGAGGTCAAACTTGTGGTGCCAAAAAATCAACAGGCAATTCAATGTAATAAATGAAGTTTCTGACTTCTCCAAAACGATGTGTGCACAGGTCAAATATCTTGTTGAACTTGCGGCATCAATGTTCATCTCACAAACATCACAATGTGACATACACATTTGTTCTGTAACCCCCTGTCCCCCCAGCCTATTACATTTATTTACCTGTGTGATATGACACATAACAACACATTTATATTCTACGCGTATCCTATGAGGTATTATTAATATGGTTAAATTGACGGTATGTTTGTTATAATCACAATGTGTCAATGTAAAATTAACAAAAGAGAAATGTTAACGAATGTCATTATGACACTCTTTAAAGACTTTAGATAGTAAATTTTTATAGAAAATTATGTATTTAATGCATCGGAAATTGAAATGTTAAATTTTTTTAAAAAATAATTTCTTAATTGGGAAACCTTAAAGAATACCCTAAAGCACTGGTTAACAAAACTCTTAACAAAAATTACACTTTGAAACCTCTAACAGTGCCATCAAAATTTTGCCAAATTCACTATCAATCTGAGCATGCATTTAATTTAATGTAACACTATCAAATATATAAGTGCTTTGATAGAGCTGTTGAACTGGCAGTATACTTCATCAAAATGAATTGAATCTATAAGTAGACCCGTCTAATAACACATTCATGTTCATTTGCTCACAACCAAAAAAAATGGTAGTTTCCTTTTTCCAATCCTGACTTCCCACATGTATCTGGAAGTATACTTGAAAACAAAATTATGTTACCAATCTTTGAATGCATATAGTATTATGTAACACCAAAACTAAGAGTTGAAAATTATTAACATTATTTGTTAAGCATATACATTTATATCTATGGTTAGAAGCAGCCTCAAAGGCTAGCATCAACAGCATCAATGATCTTCCCATGTAATGAAGCTCCAGAACAAGCAATTATAATCCTTTTGAGAAGTCTAGGGGACATCCTCCAGCATCTGTTACAACTCCACCAGCTTGAGTTTGTTAGAGGAGAGAAAAAGAAAGAGTGGGAAACTGAAATTGTAAATGTGAATGTTTTCATTATTGAATCTGAAGGAGGGTACAAGTATTTATAGAGTTATAACACTAAACACTATATGACTCACTAATACAAACTAAGATCACTAATACAAACTGCGATAGATATCTTATTCTAACAGTGCTTTTGAAAAATTTGTGTCGAGTTCAAGTAATTTTAGTTGTTCATTCTTTCTGTCTAACAATTTGCAGTCATGCTAGTCTTTGTCGAGTAGTTTGGCTAAAGTCTGAAGCAAATGGACATATTTTTTGTAGCATTTTAGACTGAAAATCCGAAAGAGTGATAATATGTGAATCGAATCTTATAAGCAATGTTTATACGGTATAAACGAATGGTAATTATGTGTGTGTTGGCTAAAATTTATGACACCAAATTGTACTGAGATACTATGTGAATCATTCTTGCAGGTTTTCCCAAGAATAAAAACTCTGATCAGGTTAACTTTTTAATAAACTTCATGTTTTTTGAACATGCGTGTTTGTTATAATTTTAATTTTTATAACAGATGTTAATGATTTTTTAATGAAATCTTTGATGCAGGGAGGAACCATGATATATATTTGCCAGTTCTTACGTCGAATTTATTCAAATCCAAAATATTTTAATAGAAAGGTGATCGATAAGAGAGGCATCCATGCATGTTTGATTTTGTGGTGGATTGTCAGAATCACGGTGAGCCACCGTGATTTTGACAAAAGCTACACTTGCAGCTTCAACAAAATCACGGCCTGTCAGTGTGATTTTTCCAATAATGTCTACGTTGTTGGATTGCAGTAGTCTTTTGCAGTGCTTGTTAATTAAATTTATCTTGCAATTCTGGTAAACTTATTTTCCTATTGATTTTCTTCCCTCGTTATTTTTTATTGTATTGATATTATACCTTTCTTTACATTTTAGCTGGAAAGAATTGTTGGAACTACTTGGGCAAATACGATGGTGTCTTCAAAGAAACCAGTTTTTGTTTTTTGCGATTAGTGTTATGTTGTGCTCCATAGTTGCACCAATGCAAAGCAAGTCAAGTCTGTTGTGTCATATTTATATGCTTTTGAAATCCAAGAGGCTCTTGACAAAGATATCGACGAGATTATAAAGACTTATATTTGGTTTTCCTGAGGAGGCTTGAACTTGAAGAAATAAATGATAGTAGTTCTTACTGAACAAAAATCATGGAGGATAACTTACCCCCTTGGGGGTGTTTTTTCTTACCCACCTTGGTTTATTCAACTTTATGTAATGCATGCAGAAGTAATTCGAAAGGGACAAAAATTTAGAATTGCCAGGGTCAACTCTCAGAATACATTGGGAGTTAAATACACACAAGCTTGGTATAAAATTATTTATAGGAATTTGTTACTGCAATGAATGAAATATTAAATCAGTTGATTGGTCTTTGGTTATTTATTTATTTATCTTTGGTCTTTGGAATTAATTAAAAACGCATGACTTTCGTACTTCATTAATTAATGTGACAATAAATGTATAAATTTTTTGTATATAGTCGGTGTACATAAATTAAACTCTTATTAATCAAGTTGTTTGATCTTCAGTGGCAAGAAGCTCTTTTTAAGGATGTACCCGGAGAATACCGGGTTCAAGCCATGCTTCTACGCACAGGGTCAAAAACCGGTGCTAAAGCCAAAAAAAAAAAATTAACTCTTATTTTATTTGTTTTCTTGTCAAGATTATCGTCGTTTAATGTTAGGCTTTAGGGATGTATTTCATGGATCTATAATTTAGTTTTTTTATTTATTTGTTTTATAAGAGAACTAAGATCTTGTTTGGCTCTTAGTTTGATGAAAGAGTGCTAAGTTCAAAATTTAGGTAGCCGTGAGAAGTGTAAGTAGGGACTCATTTCATCATTCAATTTTGCATTACCCCTTTGCATAAAAGAATTCTAACTTTTAATGTCTCAAGGAGTTTTACTATGATTAAACCATCATCTTTTTTTATCTCGTCTTAGATTTGTAATTGTGTGTGAATTCCATATCTGATGAATGACGGATTGAGTTATATTTGAGTTGTATTGTAGGATATCATCGAGGTTATAAATATTGTCATTAATTCCTTGGGCACTTACTTAAAGTACTCTTTCCTAATAAAATACAAGTAGAAAAAATAGGTATTTTGATGATTGTACCACTGCTATAAAAAATAAATATCAAACTACCATCATTTTGTAATTAACATGATACTACCACTCTTTCTTTTATTGACTTTTATATGTGTTTAGTCCTTGCAAATAAGAGTCATTTAAAATTTTTCTCCTTGTATTCACTGATCCTTATTTTTTGCCATTGTAAAATTTAATCAATTAAAATCTGGTCCTGCCACATCACTGATTAGCTCACGTTGCAGTTCAGATTAGCTTATTTAATGTAAACGGACCAAAATACCCCTGAAGCTCCTCTTCTCCTCCCTCTACCCAGACAAACGTGAGGTGGAATTTTCGGCGCCGGAGCTTGTGAGGTGGAATTTTGTTGTTTACGAGTCTTTTTCAATGGAGGACGACGTCGTTTTGTTTGTCAAAGGTGTGAATCATCGTCAAGGCTACGACAGGCCGACGAAGGAGCTTAATTGTGTTTTCTGATGCCTGCATCCTGATCAATAAGAACATTAGCAGATTTAATATCTCTATGAATCACATGTTGGTTTGATGAATGAAGAACATCAATAGCCTTGGCAGTTTGCAAAGCCAAACGAACTTCTACCCCAGTTAAGATTAAGATTTCTTGAAGAAGAATGAAGAACATCAAAAAGTGTACCATTACACATAAAATCAACAACCAAAAGCCTATCTTTCGCACCAGTAATCTCAAAAATCCAAAGCACTTTTGAAAAAAAAGGGTAAGAATGTGAATTTAGCTTCAGTGACCGTGTTTTGTTCAAGCTATAATCACTTTTATATGAAGCTCCTTATATGGTAATTACTTTTTGTTTTAATGGAGTGAAATGAGAATATCCAATGTGGTGTTGGTGATGGTGGTAGCTGTAGTGCTGGTGGTTCGAAGGGAGGAATGGATAGAGGAAGAGACAACGGCGAAAGGAGGTGTTAGAGGAAGAAAATGGGTTCAGATCTTGAGGTTGAAAAAATGTAAAAGGTGTGGAGAACGAGGGAAGAAGGCAGGGGTATTTTTGTCCATTTGCCACACCTTTTCCTGACTCATAACAGAGCCACATCATCAAATCACCGATGTGGCAGTGATCAAGTGGGGAGAGAGACGGAACCCATGATACTGACGTGGCATTTATGTAGACTATCAAACTAATAAACCAATTAGATTAAACTCTAGTTTAATATTTAAAATGAAATATTTATAAAATTGCAAAAGATTAATATAAACTTTTAAATGTCAAAAAAGTTTTAAAAAATTATTATTTAATCCAAAATATAAAATTTAATATAAATAATAATAATAGTAGAAAATATTATTCATATTTTCTAAAGTATGACGATTTGGTAGGTCATAATGATTTTTTTTATCTTTGGTCCTACTATCTGTATTGTTTTAGCTAAATATAGACTTTTTAAAAGATAAATGATATTTGTACAATTATTTAGTGACAATTTTCTTTCTCATACTTACACAATCATCTTATTCTCTCTCATCATTTTTATCTCTCTATTATTTTTTACTAATAAAAAAAGAGAGAAAGAAAATTGTCATACAAATTTTTACAAATTGTTGTATAAATATCACTACCCCTCAACTTTTCAACTTATTCAAAAACACTTAATGCTTGAGCCTAACTTACCCACAAATCTAAATTTACAATTACGACTCTCACTTAAAACTTCTCTAATGGTCACTTTTTACGTAACTCATTTTAAGTTTCCTATAATACCACATCATACTAATAAAGCAATGCCAATTACACGTATTTTGGTTTCCGTGGTAAAATAATTAAGCCAAAGACTTTTAAATAGTTTTCCTTGAAAGAAAATAATTTATTTTGTGTGGTGAATTTTAGTTATTAATGTGTAAAATATGATTTGTTAGATACCAAAAAAATGTTTGTTTTCAACTATTTCCAAATAGAAAAGAAATATGATCAAAAGAGACCCAAAACATGGGGATTGCTCTTTATACAACTAACAATTGTTCCCAAGCATCTTAATCTATATTTTAGATCCATTTAATTAAAAATGTATATTGTTTTTATTATAAATCACATACATCATTTAATGAATAAATCTAAAATATTGATTTTTGTTTATAATAGTGACTGGAGGGTATACCATTATGTATTTTTCTAGAGGGTTTTGGAGTTTTCACGATATGTTCTTGTGTCGTGATTGTGTTCATTTATTTTCTCTATCCCAATTTTTTCAACAAGAACAAATAGTAGGAATGACTTTAAATTGGAAACTTCTACGGTACACCCGCAAATTAGGGTTTACCGGTACTCTTACTTTAAAAATCTATAAATTAACTACTCCCTCCGTCCCTTAATATAACCCCCTATTGCTTTTTTCACTTTTCTTAAGAAATGTTGTTGGTGTAGTTAATGTGTCTGTTTTATAGTACAATTTTACAAAATTAACCTCATTAAAGAAATAAAGTGAAAAGTCAATTTATTGTACTTTTAAAATTAGTAGTAGTATTAAATAAGGGTATCTATGGAAAAAATAATTAATGTGTGTTGTAATTTGAAAAGGGGGTTATATTTAGAGACAAAAAAAAAACAAAA
>Ga0209282_1002474_pt1 | contig 10706 bp, 4 predicted proteins | sample Mtrugardesep15_FD_187529 | JGI IMG/M metagenome (GOLD analysis project Ga0209282, IMG submission 187529) | Root nodule microbial communities of legume samples collected from California, USA - M. trunc garden sep15 (SPAdes) (version 2) | ecosystem: Host-associated > Plants > Roots > Nodule...
ACCTACTAATACATAAAACACCCTCTCATACTGAGTCCTAACATCCACTCGCAAATTTTTATTGATGAAAATTCAAGCATACTTTGCTCTTAATGTTTAAGTACTTTATTTCAATTCATCAGTGGATTAAATGAAGTTGTTATGTTCTTATTTTAAAAAGGGTTGATTTGTTGCTGAAATTTTTCTGACCTATATGCGGAATGTTGTCGGCACTTTTGTCACAGATTCAATTCTTGGCATCGACAAATAACACTAAATTATATTTGGTGTTGAAACTTTTGTATCACATGATATTTTTAATAAGCCCTTAATATCAACCATAGGATTCAAGCACAGTGGATGAGATATTAAAATGCTTTGGTTGTGATCTGATTTGTGATAGAAAAGTACCGCTTTCATAGCTATAAGACTTACGATGTTGTATGAGCCAGCAAGAAATTTAGTGTTGTAGAGATCAAATGTTGTGATGAATGAGTAAATATACAAAATAGAATTTAGAATGAAATCATTAGAGATAGTCTCATTTTAGGTAATTTTAAAATGTGTGGAGATAATGTTGACATGTTTGGAGAAGACCTGGAAAAACAAGCACTAGAAAGAATTGTAAGGGATAGTCCATTACTTAGAGATTGAGGGGAGATCGAGGAAACTACAGGTTAAATCACCACGAGAACTTAAGATGTATATAATCTATCGGTAGGTAGACATTCATATAAGCACATTACAGTTTTGTTTGATCCCTGTAGTCAACTCCATCTTGTGAGAGAAGACTTTAGCTGCTTTTATTATACTTCCTTGGAGAATCCATAGAGCGAAAAAGGTGTTTCACTGCAAGGATCAAGTCGAGGGTGTGTTTCTGAAATGTTTTTCTGCTCAGCAAGAAACTCGTAGCAAGAGTCATGTCATTAGTAAGGGAGAAGCCAGCGAGAAAGAGGATGAGATTGTATGCTCACAGAAGAAAAAAAATGAGTGTAGAGCATTCACAATATCACTAAAATGTAGATCTAAGGGCAGTGTTATCAAAAATTGGTCGGCACACTGGTTAATATCGGCCGATATTGCAGGTTTTTCTGCCATAATCCATTATGACGGCGCCACAAAGCGCCCAGTATGGTGGGATTTTGGCTCTCCGCCATGGACAACACTGTCTAAGGGTTAATATTGCTTGTGGACCTTGGACCACTTATAAAAGTGGTCCATATTTGCCTTTGCCTCTTAATATTTCTATGTTTGTTAGTTCAATGTATTATGCTATTTGGAATATAGTCCTGTCTGAGTGCCCTATACATAGATATATTCTTTAATGACAAAATGCCGTGAGAAAATTCTTTCGAACAAGTTAGCAATAAACACGCCAAAATTAATTGTAGTAGTATCTTTGTGATTGCTATCATGATTTGCATAAGTTACTTTGATATTGTTTTCCTCAGGCTTAAATAAGTTACATTTATATCGTTTTCTTCAGGCCAGCAATGGAGAAGAGATCCTCAAATCACTTGATGCAATTAACTTGAAACACAGAAGCTGTGATTTCTTCAAACTGTACATTCACTTAGTCCTGGCAAAGAATTGGATTTTGTCCAACAACTCTGTTGAAGACAATGAAGTAATCCATGAGATGTTCTGTTCTTTTCTTAGACATTGTTCTACCTTAATTTCACCAACTGACCTACGATCTTATGCATCAGAGGTGAATGGAATTCTTTTCTTATTTTTAATCAGTTATTATTTGGTTACAATGTGATTTGACATAGAGCTATAATTTGTTTCAGGTTCGTCATAAGGCTTCATATCTTCTGAATTTCTCCGTCTAAAAATGTCAAGTTGTTGCTACTTGTTGACTGGAATGAATCAAGATATCTTGCATAACATTGTAGGATATAAATGTAACATGATACATTGGCATGCTCGTGGAAAAACTCGCTGGCTTGTCTGTGTACGTTAAGGTCCAGGTGTATCTTAGGTGAAAATTGAAGTGTGCTTTCTCTAGTGTCTTTTGTGCCCCCTACTTCTATTCTGGACAAGTCTCCTGAGTTTAAAATAGACTACAACGAGGAAGGTTTGAGTTTTGAAGGGGAGAAATACTCTTCACTGGACTCATCTTTGTTGTTTCTAAGTTTTAACTTTAGTATTTATATCCTTATTTATTAATTTTGTTAAGGCTTAACCTAATTTTTTCCCTCCACTAATCCCTTATTAGGTTTGCAACAACTCTATTCTAAATTTTGGTTTTAAATTTGCATCATATATGTTTTTCATTTCTCTCTCTAATAACCGTGAATATTTTTGAAAGCAAAAATTTAATAGATATCTTAATCCTTATCATTATTATTTATTAATTTTATTAGGTCTGCAACAACTTACCCTATTGTAGATTATTTTTTTTGACAAGTTGTTGTACATTTATTTAATACGTTTACAAACAGAATACCCTAATTTTCATGCAAACTCGGCTACCCTAAATAATTTGTTAGGAACCATGAACTATATTAATTGTTTATGTTTAACTATAAAAGTAATAAATAAAATTGACCCCTCTAACAATATAATTTTGTATTTTTTTTATTTTATTTTATAATTTTTTTTATTATCATTTGATTGTAATATTGTATCTTTAATAATCTAATTTGCGTTTATTGATCGACTCATGTTCTTACGGATTAAAGATTATTTATTGGTTTTCATTATAGTCGAGAAGACCCGCGGGTCAAAAGTCTAGTTCTTGTTGGATTTTAAATCCGTATTTGGATTCATTATTATATTTTGTATTTCTTTTGGAGATTTAGACTTTGTTTATCAAATTGCCATATGATTATTCGGACATTCTTGCTGTTTCAATTTTTGTTTGTTGGTCATTGTTGTTGAGGAAAGTAGAGGAAGTGAATTTGAAGAAAAATGTTATGCTTTACTTGCAAAAGGACTGGTATTTACGGGTTCTTTTTTCCACATTTTTATTGTGATAATGTTTGTAAATTATGGACACTATTTTTTATGAAATTTTAATTTGATCAAAAGTATAAGTATAGATGTTTGTAAATTCCAAATTACTTAAAAATATTTTATAAAAAACCCTTAATTAAATGGTTGGGAATTTTTTAAACTTGATATCCGTTTCGATCACTTAATTAACCAATTTTAAGCGTCATTATTTAACTAAAACGTTAATTAATTTTAGAATAGCAAATTAGCAATACATAAAGTAAATAAATTTAATATGATATCTAATATTTTAAAACAGGTATTTCAAATTATCCAAAATTTATAAAAAAGATGGATGGAGGCAATAGATAACATTCAAAATGGGGCTTAAAAATTGTTATAAAGAAAAGTTTATATTTATTTTTGACGAATATGAAGAAAAGCAAAAAAAGTGAAAATTATGGAATCACTTTTAATTTCACTTTTTTTAAGGAACATTTATTTTCACTTGTTAATTTGAACTGTTGTATCGAATAAAAAGGCTTTGAAATATTTGAAAAATTAGTTTCGAACAACACAACGGTTACTTTAAATTCCTTTTCTTATCTTATCTTTTCTTTCCTTTTCCTTTGCTTCCTCTTCACTCCTTCTCTCTCTCTCAACACTGAACTTAATCAATTTCTTTTCTTCGCACTTCGTTGAAACAAACAACTTAAGAAGTGTTGAATTTACAGTTCCAACGGTACGAACTAACATGCCCACAGAGAATCGGAAAATGGCAAAGAAATCGATAGGAAACTTAATGCGAAAAAGACTTTCGGATATTACAAATTCTTCTTACTCGTCTCAACAAGAAAATCATAACAACTACAACACACTCTCACTCGATAATGATTCCATTCAACAACTCCTCAAGGTAACAATTACATTACTAATACTATATAACATTTTCTCTTCTTTTTCTCTCATTTTTCTGTTGTTGAATTCTGTTACAGGAACGAACGAATTTAATCAACCTCCTTGCAGACAGAAAGTATCCTTCCATTATTTTAAATTGAAACTGTGTGTGCGCGTTGTTACAGTCTAGTCTAGTGGTTTGACTCGGAGATATTTTATGTGCAAACTCGGTTTTGAACCTGAGTCACTGCATTTTCTGTTTCAAGATGGGAAAAAAAGTTATAAGTTTTTGTTTGTGAAGGAGAAAGCTTTTTTTGTTTCCTTGATTTAGTTTGAATAGTAAAATGATAGAAAGGAGTGGAGCTGAGTTGCAGAGATTGAGAGCTGATATGAAGAAGCTTCAAATGCAAAATTGGAATCTTGCTCAGTCCAATAGTCTCATGTTAGCGGTTAGTTTGTGTTGTTCATCGTCTGCTTAAATGTAGCACTGACACTTCTTATCAAAGGCGTGTGCGTGTCTTGGTGTCTGACAAGTGTCATGTCCCACACCGACACATGTGATGACATTGAACTATGCCATCTTCTCTATTATTATCATCAGTGTTGGTGTGTCAGTGTTCATGTCCGTGCTTCATAGGCTTTTTGTCCCTATAATCGTCTCATAATATTTTTAGTTCTTCTATTCCCCGTTTTTAGGTCCTGTAACTTACAAAATTGCATGTTTTAGTACTCTTTTTAGAGATTAAAAGCATATAGTTTTGTAATTTATATGCTAAAAGTGGATATAAATTTGACTATGGACTATGGACTAAAGAGTAGAGATGATGATAATTGAGGGGCTAAATGGGAGTTTACTTGATTAATATTGAATATATCATATTGATTTTGAGGGTGATGTTAGTGATTTTATGTTTCTTATGGTTAATTTTGCAGGAGCTTAACTTGGGGAGGGATAAAGTGAGTTCATTCCTCCAAATTTCTTTTTCTTTTCCCTTTTGAACTTGAATTGATTTTCACTGAAGACTTTTTAATTTGATTTTAACGGCACTCGTGTTTCAGATAAAAACACTGCAGCATGAACTTTTGTGGAGGGCTGCTTTGATTAATGGAAACACCTTCAAAATGCAGGAATCTCGTTTGGAGGTAAAAGCAATTAATTTTGAAAGCAAAAATAGCTCTAAATATTAACCTCCAAACATATACAAATCAAATTTTATATTTCTAATAGATGAACTTCAATAGTGGGAAGTTTGTTTTATGTGTAAGAAGTAGTGTTTGGGAAGAAAATGTGTAGAAAGTTTGTCTCTAGGACTAAATATTCTTGTCCTTTTTTTTATTGCTGCACTGCTTATGGAAAATGTAAAGAAAAAGTATATCTATTCTTTTCCCTTCTTTATGGAAAGATTAACCGGCAAGTTATTTTAAATTATGATTCATTCAATAAGCATTGAAGAGTGTTGCTGTTTAATGTATCTTTCAATGGTCTTTTTATATGTTCTTATGAAGTTCACCAATGTGGTCATTATATGTATATTCTAATCAAGTTTATCAATGTGGTCATTCTATGCACAAACGGCCTAGGAGCTGTTTTAGATTGACTAAAACAACGGTCTCCCTTCGCTATTTTTTGCCGTCTTCTAACAAACCATTTTTGCAGGAAAAAGTGGAGGTAGACACTGAAAAGAATGCATCATTATCACAATTGCAGGTGCCTGATCTGTAAACCCTTCACTTATTTTTCTCATATTTGGAGCATCGATGAATGGTGTTCCTCATTTTTTCTTTGTTGTATAATTTGGTTGGCTCAAGGAAGAAGATGAAAAAGAAGTGCAGCAATCCCCTAGAGTTAGCAATGATGATGGAAAACAATGTTGTTTAACCAGGAGACGCGTTAGGAGTAGATGTAAGTGCTAGGACTTTACCTTCTTCATTGACATATTTTACCCACATTTTCTTAATTCTGTTGTTAACTTTGTTATGGAACTTTGCAGCTATTGGTTCTTCTACTGCTTCCAGAAAGAACAAAAGCAAAGAAAAGGTTAAAGACAATAGGTTAGTTCTCACGCTCATTAAACGAGGACATTTAAACGTAGTTATGTCGAGTGGTTGAAATCAATTACAGCCATGAGATTCCAGAGTTCCAAAATAATAATTTAATACGAAAAATTGTTGTGTGAAATGGCATAAGAAACCACCAAAATAGTCCTTGAATTGTGAATTAGCAACTACATCCCTAGAGTTGCAGCATGACATTCAAACTAGTCTATCCGTTAACTTTTGCCGCTAGAGGTTATGACGTGATTCACCAAATGAACATGTAGCGTTCCACGTGAATCGATGGTCAATGCTACATTACTAGCGACTAAATTGCATAAGAAACTTCTGAGGTAAAAATTATTTAACATGTTTGAATCACAATTTAACAGCCTTATAGTTGATACGAAATGCACGAATCTAATGTGCTACATAAGTATAATATAGTGATATGGTATATCCAAGTGGATGCTCATATGTTCATTTAACGTGTCATGTCTTAATAGTATGTAACAGAAGTCATTAATAGAGGGTCCATTTTGACTGACGTGTTACAATTTCATGAATGTATTTGCTAATTCGTAAAATTCAGCGACTATTCTGATCGATGCTCACAACTTAGAGGAATAATTTGATTAATAGCTCAAAAACTTCAATGTAATAAGTTCCTCTTTTTTGTTGGTACATAGGAGAAGTTTGAGGAGACATTCTGCTGCGTCAAAAGTCCATGTACACGAACCACTAGAAAACTTGTTTGAGATAGAGGATGCTCAATATGCTATCACTCAATCTGGACATAATAACGAGCTGAGTACTCCAGCTGTGAAAACTGAAAGAGGAGAAAGCTCTAATTTAAGAAATGAAGCTCCAAGGCATTCTTTTGGAAGACCGATGCGAAGGGCAGCTGAGAAGGTTCCATCCTACAAAGAGGTTCCTCTTAATGTCAAGATGAGAAGGCTAGCATAAACCAAATATAATCGGAAAATATCCTTCCTTCAATCATTATTCATTTTGTATCATACACTGATTATGTATGTTGTATGTATCCTATGTTGTCCTTCGTTTATTAATTTTCTTTCATGAAGTTTATACACCTTCATAGTTTCAGCGCTTATTTATGAAATGAAAATAGTAGACATTTAGATAAGTTTTATTTTATACGGTTTGATTTATGTTATATATGTAATTCCATCATGTCTTTTTTTTTCTTCCTTCGATGTACTGATTAGTTTCGGCTATTACTTTTTCCACACTACGGGTTTCTCACGCATCCTATTCGGATTCTAAAATCCGAAATGTTTTAACGTGTTTTTGAGGTTTTTATGAGATGTTTATGCGGTTCGGATTCTATAATCTGAACTGTATAGGGGGTGCGAGATATCAATAGGGTGGAAGAAGAAAGAGTCATCAGTTTTTTAATACAGAAGCGGATCAGAATCACAGGCCCAATGTGAAACATAGATCATAACAAAAAAGGGCTACTTGTTTAAGGGAGCTTATTTTCTCACCCCTCATAATTCTTAAAAATCACTTCCATTCGGATTTATCCATCTGGAAGCGTGAAATATCGGTGTTTTGACTTCGTCTGGATTGTTAAATCCGGAGGGTGTGATTTTTAAGAAATCAAGAAAGTTAAACTAGCTCTCTTAGTTTAAACAAAACATATTTTTGGGTTAGGAATTAGAGTGGCAGTTGTTACAATTTCTTCTAAGGTTGATGTTCAATGTTACAAGATTTTGTATAAGAATATTTGGGACTTAAATTTTTTACCTCAGTTCTGTTGAAGTTTCACTTGTAACTCAAATTTTAGAAAATTTAATCCTAAGCTAGAGTCTAAATCAGAGTTATTTAAATTTTAATATAAAGAAAATGGTCCCAAATTTAAAATAAAAAGTAAACAAAACATTAAATTAAAGAAAATGACGCAAGATATAATTTTCAGCTTTAAGGTCTTAAAGCCATGCTAACTTTTTCTTGACAAGTGATATCTCACCAAATCGAAATTGTGCAACCATGTGACACTAGACTTATAGTCAATAATTCCACAATTCTTTGGTACTTTGTGTGAGTAATATCATCCATGTTCTTCCAAGAATCAAAACCTTTATAGAGAAACCGTGTGGGGCCTACTATTGGTCGTTTTTCTTTCCATTTTTATGCATAATTACAATTGGAATCGTTTTCTTTTGGTGTTTCTACAGAAAATGATGATGTGCATCGTATTATATTATTATAATTTTCAAATTTGATCACTGTCTTTATGATGAATTATTATAATTTTTAAATTTTACAAGAATCAGAATTCACCTGAACTTTCATATACTTTTTCCCCCACTAGTGTATTACAAAATTAGAAATCAAATATAAACTTGTTGAATGAGATGACTTAGTAAAAATGTGTTCATGAATGATTTTATATGGTTGAATAATAAGTTGAACCGAAATTTTAAGATGCTATTTAAGCAGGTTTAAGATCATTTTTTTTGCTTAATAGCAGTTTTTGTCTCCTAACTTTCACGAAGTTGTGATTTTGACCCCTTAAGAAAAAAAATTACAAAACTGCCCCTTAAGTTTTGTAACTGTAGCAGTTTTGGCCTCCCAAGGTCAAAAAAAAAAAACACGTGGCACCTCACTTAGGATGCCACGTCAGCATAGACCGAGTCAAAATTGGTTTTGGGGGCCAAAACTGCCACAGGTGCAAAACTTAAGGGCAGTTTTGTAGTTTTTTCTTTTTAAAGGGTCAAAATCGCAACTTTAGAAAAGTTAGGAGGCTAAAACTGCTATTAAACTTTCTTTTTTTTAGCAATCACATATATGATCTATTTCTGTCATATGATATTGATCTATTTGTGACACGGTCCATATATTCAATCATATATGAGGGATAGTGTGTTGAAAACCAAACATTGGATAAAATATGACATGAAAATGTATTTATAAGTGGAAGAGACAAGATATATTAAAGACGGGTTCTGTTAGGTTGTATGTGGGCCAAATTCGATCCTCGCAGTAGACCAGATCAATTTTTGAATACATGCATACAAGGAATGTATGAGAAGCTTTTTTTTTATTTTTTTTAAGCAAATGTATGAGAAGCTATGTTAATATTTAAAAGTGAATTGATATTAAATGATGCAACTAAAATATTTTCTTTTAAATTTAACTATTTATATGCATGCGCCAAAATACTTTTCATTTTAGGGTTGTACTTATGATACAAAACACACATACCCTCTTTTCTCTTTTGATTGTTGGTTTGGAAATCAAATTGGGCCATGAGGCAGACGAGGCAGTATCTAAGCAACACTGTGTTTTTTTTTTTTATTGTTCTAACAACCGTTTTTTTGTCGGTATTTTACGAAAAATTGTTTTACTATTTACTAAGAATTGATTTAATTTAATGATAGGCCAAATATCTCTCTGAGTCTTTTAAGTTTCATGTTTGTTTTAGATAGATCATTTAAATTTCTAACGTTTTAGATAAGTCTTTTAAGTTTCGAATTTGTTTCAGATAGGTCCTTTAAGTTTCTAAAGTTTCAGATAGATTCTTTAAGTTTCGAGTTTGTTTCAAATAGATCCTTTCTATCAACCTCCGTTAAGCCAAAATTGTTCTGTCCGTTAAAAACTTAAAGGATATATCCGAAACAAACTCAAAACTTAAAGAACATATCTAAAACATTAAAAACTTAAAGGATCTATTCAAAACAAACTCGAAACTTAGAAGAATTTAACTGAAACCTTAAAAACTTAAAAAACATATCTAAAAAATACGTGAAATTTAAAAGACGCAAAGACATATTTGCCCTTAATGATAACATTAGTTACTAGGCCCTCATTTTTGGTGTTGACGACTGCTTGGGATTCCAAAGATCAGCAAAACATGATATGATTGGCGATGCTATTAATGACCAACCAAAATATACGTTAAATAAATAAATACACCAAAATACTTTAAATAAATAAAAAGACTTTAAATAAATAAAGGTTTTGGCATTTTTTATTAATTTTCTACCTGATCTTAATTTCTTTGATTTAATGGAGTCCACACGGTTTAAACAAAGTTGGCATCCATGATTCTATAGGGTTCCTCTCCCGACAGTTATTAACCGTTAGGGACCCCACATAAGTCCCCCTCTTTACTTTATTACTGGATGGTTAATATCTCCCACAAGCCCTTGAAACATTGGTATTTTTTTTTAATAAATCGAAGAATAATTTTGAAAAAAGAATATGCATACATTATTATTGACAAATTTAATATAACAACTATGTTTTTTACCTTTAAAAAAACAATTCTTTTCAATTTTGTACTTTGTTCAAGAGATGCATAAAGAGAAAGATGTGGCAGATATTAGTACTATCTATGTATATAATTTCTCATTTAAGCTATGTGTAATTTGAGATCCAGAAATAATACAAATGAAACACTCATGAAGTAAATGGATAACCAAACAAATCTCTACGTTGAGGCGGTTGTGGGTTGGAAGAGAATATTGATCACCTCTTTTTGTATTGGGATTTTTATGGTCAAATTTGGTATGTTATTTATATTTGGTTCAAATTGGCATCAGTCAAGCCAGGGAGTGTTCATGACCACATTATTCAATTTCGATCATTGGGTAGCTTCTCAAAAACCTTTTCCGTTCCTTTCTACTTAATTTAGCTCTTTTGTATTTGGATTATTTGGTGTGACAGGAACTCTAGAGTCTTCCAACAAAAGGGGAATACTATTAATCAACTTTTAGATAAAATTAAGCTACAATCCTTCTGGTGGTTGAAGGAAAATCATCCTAATTTTGTTTTTCATTACCATACATGGTGGCTTAACCCTCATTTATGTTTGGCGGCTGTTACTT
>Ga0209282_1002475_pt1 | contig 10705 bp, 10 predicted proteins | sample Mtrugardesep15_FD_187529 | JGI IMG/M metagenome (GOLD analysis project Ga0209282, IMG submission 187529) | Root nodule microbial communities of legume samples collected from California, USA - M. trunc garden sep15 (SPAdes) (version 2) | ecosystem: Host-associated > Plants > Roots > Nodule...
AAGAAGGTATCGGTGTATATATTTTATGATTTAAAGGACAAAGTTCACATTTTTACTTACGTAAATCACTTGTTTAAAACTAAAAAAAAAAAACTAATTTGGCACAAACATTAAATTTAAAGGACAACGGAATACATTTGGCCAAACTAATATATCACAAGGATATTGACGGTTCCCCAAGAGATCAGTTAGTTGTAAATTTTCTATTCAACCTTGTTGAATTCGGTTCAAGATTGGCACATAATTTTCTCTTCAACCTTATTTTCAGAGGTATATCTCTTGTGCCTAAGCAGTTTTTAAGTAATCTTCAGAGGTATTGAATTCATCACCACATCTTCACCCCTCATCTTATGTCGTTCACATGAAGCACAAAATTAGCGTGAAGTGGCATCCCCTCCTCTTACTCATTTCATACTTAATTTGATGGTACCAAATTAACAACTTGTGGATCAGGTCTCGTCAGAGATTTTGAAGGCATGTATATTGACATCTGCTCTTGCAACCTAAGGCATTATACTTTTAGTGATGGCTGAGCTTTGGACCTTGTCGAAGTGCAAGCAGATTGAATCTAACACACTCTCTTTCGTCATTGTTGAGATTGATTACCACATTATTGTTGATATGTATCTCAGAAGACTCATAACCTCCATTGGCTTCTTCCCCTCCTCCACAACTTAGATCTCTCATAAATTGACCATACTAGAATTGTGACATCAAACATATTTACAGAGAAGACAACAGTCGAGCTAAACCGTCTTGAAAATGTTGGTCGTGGTGGCAAACTTTATTTATAAGGAGTTTTCCTCTCCCCTTCCTTACTTTATTACTATTACTTTCTGACAATTGTAGAGGAGTCTATTTTCTTGTGTTGTTCCTTAATTTTCGATGGAATTTTCTTAGTTATTATTTTTAATCTTTTCACTTAGCAAACATATATATCGAATAAAAAAAGTACTATCGAGCACCCAAAGAGCAAATTTTAAGGAACCTTTGATAAAAAACATCATCTAATTTGTGTTGAAATTAAATATCATCTTCTAAATCATGTTGAAAAGAATAATGTTTAAATTTTAAAAAAAATTAAATACCCATTTTTGAAATAGTATTTCTATCTTTAATTCATTATCATGTGCCATTAGGAAGTTAAAAAATCTGAATTTTATTCGGTAACTGCAAATTGGTCATGCTAAAGGAGACATATAAAAATACCAAACACCATTCAACTAATCAGGCACTTGAACACAAAAACCAAACAAAATTGAAATTGCCAATACATTGAATTAAAAACCATACAAACTCGGTATATGAAACATGTCTAATGAGCTTAAACTATTCCTCAATCATCTAATCTCCAAAACAGGACATCACAGCTTAACGCTTCTTTGACACACCAACAGTCTTTCCCCTGCGGCCTGTAGTCTTGGTATGCTGACCACGAACACGAAGGCCCCAGTAATGCCTCAAACCCCGGTGATTACTGCATAATAGAAAGGATGTTAGCAAAATTTTATTAACCAGCCCAATTTCTCCACATACATCCACTATATTATTGAATACAGAATTTGAGTAGTAAAAAAATAATAGCATGCCTAGATTGGCTTTATTTAAACTGATCAATTTGCATAAGCAAACTGTTTGGGGGAACTTATAGAATCAGTTTATGCCATGTCCATAAACTGTTTTCATCTTATTATAAAAACAGCTGACATATCAGGACTTGGTGCTTAATTAAACTGTTTATCCAAACAGTTTAAAACTTTATTGTGTGTTACTTCATCTCACGACACATTTGTCCCTAATCAACATGAATATTGTTCATAGTAAAAAATACAAGTAAAAAATGTAAGGGAGACAACTTGAGACTATTTAGCCATGTGAAAACCAAATACAAGTCATTGGATAAGAACCAGCAAATAACTTTTTGGCCCAGATTCTATTGCCCGCATTTTAGCTTATGGAACCATTAGATTATTCAAGTAAACTAATAACACTTCCCATTGTTCTATTTTCAAACACTATTGAGAAAGCTAAAGACCATCAAAGCAATGCAGTGGTGGTGCATCAAGACAGTGGTAGTGCATGAGTGTTAGATTCTCCAATCCAATAGTGAATTCTCGTTCTGTTATTCAAACACTATCAAGGAAGCTAAAGCATCAAGCACCAACCATCAAAGCAATGGTTATTAGTCCTATCATCTTACTACTTCTACATCTCCATTTTGATATTCCTACATAGTAGTGTTAAAATGTTAAATTAAACCTACACTGAAGATTTAGATAAATATAAAGACCAACTTAGTGAGAATCATCTATCTAGTTTACACAGGCAATCAATCACATTATCACACACAAAAAATAATGAAATAAACAATGAAGTAGCAACTGACCGGATTTTCTTGAGTCTCTCAAGATCATCCCTCAGCTTCATGTCAAGTTGATTGGATACAACTTGAGAGAATTTTCCATCCTTGTAATCCTTCTTTCTGTTCAAAAACCAATCTGGAACCTTAAATTGACGAGGATTCGCAACCACTGTCATGATATTATCCAACTCTGCAGCACTCAATTCACCAGCCCTAAAAAACCCAACAACAAAAACATGATTTTTAAATGTGAGATCAATAAAATTCAACAAACCCATTAATTTTAACAACAAAAATAAGTGATTTTCAAAAGTGAGATCAAAATCACAACTACGAACCTCTTGTTCATGTCCACATCAGCTTTCTTACAACAAATGTTAGCGAATCTCCTTCCAATACCCTTGATTGAGGTCATTGCGAACTGGATCTTCTGCTTTCCATCAACGTTTGTGTTCAACACACGCAGAATGTGCTGAAATTCTTCGTTTGCCACCAAAGACTGTAATACATAACGAAAAATTACAGAATCAGTGATGAAACAGCTACATAGTGAAGAAAGAGATGAAATCGAGATCGGGAACATACCATTTTAACCTAACTGCGGAGGATTTGTTGAAGAGTGGTCACTTGAGAATGCGAAAGAAATTTTAGGGTTTGTGAGAATGGGCTATATATCTTAAGCTAAGAATAGAGATTGACGATTTTACCATTAATGTCAAAACATATTTCATGGTAAAATGGTCATTATAAATTTTGAATCAATTTGATGTAAATTAATTTACGTCGGTTCAAAATAAAAATAAAATAAAAAACATTACGTGTGATTTGAACGGATTAGATCAAATTTAACGCGGTTTATATTTTATAAATGTTTTTTTAATATTTAAATTATAAATTGTAAATTTTTATTAATATTAATTTATTTATTTTTTGAAAGAATTAATATTAATTTATAATAAGACAGGAAATGAATATGTTTGATGCAAAATAAACATATAGTATATTAAAAAGAAAATTTATTCAAAAAAAAAAGTATATTAAAAATTAATATTACAAAATAAAAATGATTGATCATTCATAAGAATTAAAATTACGAAGATTTCAAGTATGTGTTCATTGTATAATGTAGAGATATCCATATATCTTTGTAATCAAATCTTGGATCGTTTTCGAAATTAGCCATGGATGCAATTTCAAGAAAGACTTAGAAAGGAAGAAGAAGAAAAAACTTAGAAAGAAAATAGGAGACCTATTTTTAGTTACTAATATTAGCTCCATTTTCTCTCAAAAAAAAATATTAGCTCCATTTGTTCAATAATATAAGTGAAGATATATCCTTATTAAGCTAGAGTGTTTATGTTGTTTATTTTTCTTGAAAAAGTTAAACTAACTCATCGAAACTGATAGTGGAAAAAATTGAATTTGAGACCTTGAGAAAGATCACACTAGACGAACTTAAGTGAACATCATTAGACCGACCTAAGCGGTTTTTAATGTTTTTGTTGTTGTTAAGTCATTATTCATTGTTTAGGGTTGTTTAATGTTTCAATATTCACCAACGTTTTTCAAGGGATTGGATTCCTGTGAAAATCTCTTCCCTCTATGCAAGAATATCTGCTTATGACCGAGACTAGTATGACAAGATCAAGGATGATGAAACTTTCAAACCTTTTTTGGTTGAGCCATCCACAATTGTATTCACAACTTTTGGTCTTTAAGATCCAGGATGACAAAAGTTTCATCATCTTTGATCTCATCATATCGACCTATAAGTCGATAATCGGGTGGGAAAAATTTGTCTATTGCTGCGTTTGTGTGGTCCAGCTTTGACCATAGTGAAAAATTTATTTTCAAACCGTTTAGTTATTGGTTGCTTAACATGTTCATGTGTATCTCAGGTGATGTTGCATATTGCAAATAGGAAAACAAGATGAGATTTGAACATGAAATCTTACAATTTGACAATAAAAGAAGAATGCATATAACAAAACTAAAAATATTTGACAAAGTCAAAGTTGTTGGGCATACCTTAGTACAACAATTAGAATTTAATTTCACGACACACTATCAACATATATGTATTACACAAAATGGGACAAGGATAATAAAAAAACCCGGTTACATCTTGTCTTTACAACTGTACATGTCTGTTATATTAAAAGCACAGTCATTAGCAAGGTCATGGTAAACATTTGCTCAGTGTCTACGTAGAGCACATACATAATACAAAATGAGCTTTCTATAAACAAACTGCAATCATGACTGCGGCTTTTTATGACGACCAACAGAATGATGTTTGCATATATGCAAACCTGTTAGTTCCAAAATCGTAAATAGTTTCTCTGTAAGTCTAGTGAAAAATGGTCACAGACTAAGATGGTTTCATTTCCATTTCATACGGAAATAGCACAGCCTAGTTCTTTGGCAGCAGTGTCAAGAAACTTGATAGGCAATCCAGCAGAAATTCTGCTGTGAGCTTCCCATGCCAAGCATTTTTCTATGTCAGCTTGCCAATCAACGACGTCCAACTTGAAGTATGGATAAGAGGGATTGTGGCTGCCGTTTATTCGCAGTGGTTTAGGACTGCACCTTATTGAACCGGTATGCAGAATGTCACGGAGAACTGAGACACTCAGAGCACGGACATGTGCACTTGGATGACAAAGGCACCTAATGGTAGCTGCTAGACGACACTGCAAGTGGTATATTTACAACACAATCATCAGTCAAATTTTGTAGAACTAAAAGACAAAGAACATAAAAGCTGTTTGGTAATCTAGAATTAAATGTGCAATTACGAGCTGGCCAAAATATTATCCAAATTGCTGAGATCAGTTAAATGGATACAACAACACAATAATGTCCTATCATGAGCCATGTTTCATGATAGAGCAGTTGAGCAGAATATACATATTTCATTCATCATATCTCAGCTAAATTAATAGTTTTCAACAAGGGAAGTTTGTTTACCTTCAAAAGGTTTGAAAGGCCGTCTGCTACAGCCAATCCTGGTTCTCCAAACTCAAGCACTGGCTGAATTGCTCTAGCTGTCGCTTCCAATAGCTGGCCATTATCATCAACATAGAAATATGAGTATTAGCAAAGTTTCGGTATAGAATGCAGTATATGGAATTTCAATTCCAATAGCAAGTCATTAATCAAAATAACTCTTTGTTGAACAGTTTATATGTAGGGACTACTAGACTAGAATAATGCCAGATATAACTTTCTAAGGTCTAAATTTTTAGGTTTTCTAATTGAAAAGCTACAAAATGATGTATTAGTGTAATTTAATAGTTGAGTACACCCTCAATACTTGGTTGCATGAACTTCTTCAATTCTATTATGCTTTCAATAAATAGCCTGCCATACAGCACGAAATTGCCTTTGACCTTTTAGTTCTTTAATTTAATTTTAAGACCCTGTGACCACCAAGGAGTGACAATGACTTGATGGCAGGGATGGGTGTGTAAGAAAGAACCATGGAAAACGTTTATCAGGAAAAAAGTATATGATATGCTTGTCTGAGTTAGAAAAAAATTGTAGTTAATGGCATACAAATATAAGGAGCAAACTGAGAATTATACGAAAATAAATGTTATGGCCAATAAGTCTTAAAAAAAAACACTAATATGCAAGCATGGGAGTGAGAAGTGAGGCAGTTTTTTGGTTTTATGTAAGGCAGAACCTAATTTAACTTGGTTAATTATGAATAAAACTTGAAAAATCAGAGATAATATACTGTTGTAACATTCTACCTCCAGCTGTGGTAAAGTACAAGCTTCTCCATCAACAAGCATCCCATCTGTGGCTCGTAGAAGTAAATCTGATGCAATTGCCAGAATTACCAATGACTCCGCGCTATCATGATTCCTCATAAGTTCCACTATCAATTTAACGATCCGCTGGTTGATTCTCCACATCTTCTGACCTAGATCATCATCCTTGGCTATCCAGGGCTGCAATTCCTTCTCCGCCTGACAAGTAGCAAGGCCAAGAAACGACGAAACGAGTGAATGTTTGAAATGATAATAATATAAAATATATACAACTGTGAAACTCTGGTTAGGTGAGGTATTGAGCATCAAATATTTGAAATTTGTAGACATTAAAACCCAAATTTGCTAGCTATTACAAATGGTAATTCATAAAAATTTGCAGTCTATTAAACAAATGGATATCCAAGCAGTGGAAAGTAATTTATAAAATTATTCATAACAAGACAAAGATTTTAGACCTGAAGAACAACAGCTGTAGCTGCTTTTGCTGGCGAGGCTGATACAACATTGCATAATGCATCGACAACCTACATAACATTAAAATTAAATCACAAAATTATCAGTGATGAACCTTTACGGAGGAAATAAAATATAAAAAAAGGTAATTGGATCCACAACATCACATATACATATCATTAACAAAGAAAGTTACTGCAGTAGAATTTTGAAATTTGTACCTGTCTCCAGCCCTGCTGGGCAGAAGTGCTTTCAGAACATGGTTGAGTTTCAGGAGATGCAATCAATTTGTGCCATAGTAGAGAAACTACAGAGAAACATAACTCCTGTTTCTCAGACAGCATGGATATCAGAAAGATCTGTGTATTGCAATTCAAGCCTATATGCCTGTCCATTGTGAGGAAATTGGCGAGATCAGATGCCTCCAACGAGAAACTGGTGACACCTTTACCCAAGTTATACCCTGATGCTTCTTCATCTGAACATGGAGTTCTTCCAGATTTATGTATATGTTTTGATGGTGTTGAATCTGCCGAAGGTACAATAGATGTCTGCCCAGGGTCAGAGCAGCTACCATTTTCACTCCGATTCTTTCTTTTACCGTCATGACAAACAAGGGCGTCCTTGTAAATAGGTGCGTGAATTAAGGTTGCTTCTAATGGTTCTGCCTTATTCACTATAGATGCAACAACTTTACTGTGGATATCTATGAGATTATACAATGATGATGCCCTGGAGTGAATTTCTTTGTTCCATTTGCAACGTATCAGAACAGACAGAGCATGCATGCAAGCTTTTGACCGTCTAAATAGTTCAGAAACATGTGCAGCAACCATAGCTGCTGCCACTATCTCATTTGAGCTGTAACTCCAAGGAGTGCCAACAGAAGACGGCTTTAATGAAAATAGTGCCTCTAAAATTGCTAAAATTCTGTGAGTATGGCGGACTGCCGAATCTAGGCCATTCTGCAAATCTTGGGATGATCCGTGTAGTGTAACGGGCTTGGCTATATCTTGCACATTATTGGAAACTGAATGATTATTTCCCCGTGACATCAAAGGAAACAACTGAAGCTCACAGGCAAGAGCACAAACAGCAGCCATAACATAAGAATCAAATGCTGCTACAGGACCTTGCTTCTTCACTTTCCTATTTTTTCTTTCTTTCCGGATTTCTGATATTGCTTGTATGTCCTCAATGATTTCCTCAACTGAATAATTATCTTCACCTCTAGGCTTCTTGCTTCCACTGAATTGGGCTTCATGACTGACACAGACAGTTAAGACGACAAAAAGTAGGCGCGAAGAAAGCTCTACAGATGCACATGATTCTAAAAAAAGTGAATGAACCATAGTACGAAGCTCTGCCACAGCAAGGTTTTTAGAGGCTGAACCAAGGCCAAAGAGGTAATTTGCTTTTCTGTTTTGTTCTCTGCTGGACTCAGGTGGAAATGTCCTCTGAAGAATAGCTTCCACTGTAGCAGCAAATATTTTCATAAGGCATGCCTCTGACGGGCTTCCACGAGGAAGATATTCCAGGACCTTAAGTAGAGGTATGTACAAATTCCATGATAGTATGGGAGGTTGTAGTGGGGCTGCAACTATGATCTCTGGAAGATCAACGGCTGAGGAACTTGCAGGAATCAGGCCATAAGCAGCTTCCCAAATGGTGCAAATTCTCCATTCAACTTCTGGACCATGGGCGCAAAGCATTGACGCAATGCCTTGGGCAGTAGCGTCAATAGAGGCTTCAGCAGCAGGAACTTCTATCTGCTTGCTGTAGGATGAAATATAACCACCCAAAGGTTCATGCTGAACTTCAACTCCATCAACTTGTCTAAGAGGAGGAAAAAGCAATGCTGGCTGTGAAAGTATACGGAAAAGCAAAGCAGCTGCAGCATCAGCAGCTATGCCAGCTCTCATGGACATTGCAGTCCCTATTGCACGCAAGAAATGCAAATGCATCCAATTTCTAGGAAGCTGCATTAACATAGAAAAGAAAAGAAAAAAAAACATCAAAATACTTCATAGTATGCCATCCAGTAGCTTTTAATTCAACATAGAGGCACATATATAATGTATATGACATGCTGCATTTGTTCAGAGAAGGTTTAATGTAGTCAGAATGCAGTGTGAGGGCTTCCATTCTGTTCAGTATTGTAATCAGTCGGTGTGTCAGTGTCTGTTAATTTTAATTCAGTTAGGTTAGTTTTCAATTACCGACAATTAATGTCAGTTACTGTTAGTATATTAATTTTAGAGGAATGCTATATATCCCGATGAAATACATCCCGAAAGCTTCACGATTGGAAATTGCTTTGATTCCAAAAAAAAAAAACTGCTCCCACTTACCAAACATGATGTCAGCAGCAATAAATGCATTTGTGTTTTAAACGGTCGGGACACTTTCGTGATTCAAGTTATCGGGATATTCAGCATTTTCCTTAATTTTAATCTAGAATCCTAATTCACAGCACTAGTATAATAAAAAATTAGGAGTTGGGTTATCTATGCACATTGATAATCTGCCATTTTGAAAAATTCTTAAATAAGGGGCATGTTCCTTAAAGTAAAAATACCCCTCCAATCCATTCCCCCTCCAAAGGCCAAACTCATGCATATGATTTTAGGTATAGCAGTTAAATTTTTCTTCTCCAGTCCAAAAAACTAGCAACTTATCCACACTTTTCTCAGGCTGTGCATTGGTTCAGTTTTTATGGTCGAGTGTTTGGTCTATTATTGGTCTTCCATACAAAACTTATTAATGAAACCACATAATAATAAAATGTTGGCTACCATTAATGCCAGCATCACAGCTATTTTGTCTTTGAAGATTATACTTACCCTTATGCCAGAAGCATACTCTTCAGCAGCTCGAAGAAGCTCCACAAGCTGCACAGCAGCATCAAGTGCATCCGGAGCCCACGACGGGGGTGCTTCTAGAAGTCCAAGAAGAAGTCTTTGTGTAGCACTTGGAGTAGCAATTGCATAGTATCTGCAAAATTTGGGTATACACATTTTCTTAGGCAGATGAACACATGAACAACTTAATAACAATAAAAGTATTGAAGTGAAAATAACCTATGAAATAGACGTGCATATGGCTCTAGAGCTGGTAGTCCAGCAACAAGATGTTCATCCAGAGCTGTTGTTGGAGGAGGAAGCAGAAGTGCAGGAACAGCTGCTGCTGTTAAAATAGCAGTTTCATTGCGAGCAACTTCATCATCACAAACACTTAATATAACACCAGCACCATTGGCAACAGCCCATCTGGGAGTAGAAGGCACGAGTTGAGGATGCTTCCCAGAACCACGGGAAGTAGCTAAGAGAAAAAAGAAAAGTCACAACAAAAACATTGAAATCAATAGGAAAGTAACAAATGATAATCTTGATTTTACTGAGAAAAAAAAAAGTGGATTAGCTGATAAAATGGTGGGTTAATGAGGTGCAGATGGAAGAGAGGCGTGAGAAATTAAAAGGGAGAAGATAAACACTAATGGAAAGTACAGATGCCTAATTCGTTGTAAATGATTAACCACATAAAGTATAGCTCGTGTGAACAAAAACATTTTGAGCATAGCAGTAGTTGAACTACATTTAAATGTTACAAAATAAACATTCAACTCGACCAAATTCTCCACTTTCTGAGGAAATGTCTCAAATTTTCTGCTGTATTACGCGATACTATATGGATAAACACCATTCAATGAAATAACAGTATTCTGTATTAACATAAAAAAAATATATATAAATAAAATAAAATAAAAATAGTATACCAATTGATGGAGGCTTGAGTTCTCCTGCTGCATATTTGCCCATAACACCACTGCACCTGTTAATGCACAGAAATATTCATTGACATCAGCATAAATATTTACGAAACCCAAAAGCATTACACATTTTATTGTGATAAATCAGAGAAGATGCAAAGCAAATAAACTAAGCTATTTTATCATTGATTTCTGAAACTTATGAACGGTCAATCTACATTAGTTAGAGGTAACACGTTAAACTAAACAAAAATTGACCATGTACCCCTAAAACTTGCAGACATAGCTAAGCATACACAAATACAAGCATTAACTCACTAGGTTTATATTACTAAAAAT
>Ga0209282_1002476_pt1 | contig 10699 bp, 4 predicted proteins | sample Mtrugardesep15_FD_187529 | JGI IMG/M metagenome (GOLD analysis project Ga0209282, IMG submission 187529) | Root nodule microbial communities of legume samples collected from California, USA - M. trunc garden sep15 (SPAdes) (version 2) | ecosystem: Host-associated > Plants > Roots > Nodule...
TATTTACGGTTATTAAAGAGAGAAATGAAAATACATATATGATGCAAATTTAGAGCCAAAATTTTAGGATTGAGTTGTTGCAAACCTAATAAGGGATTAGTGGAGGGAAAAATTTAGGTTAAGACTTAACAAAATTAATAAACAAGGATAACTTCTAAACTTAGGATCTTTAATAGTGTCCGTAAGGTACTTGTTAGCATGACGCTTTCTTCTCATTATATTCCAGTGGATATACATGCACATATTTTCTTAACGTCTATCCGCTTTCATGTTGTACTTAATTGTGTATAGAAAGAAAATAATTTTTTTTATAAATAAAATTAAAATAATTTTTGTTCCCGTGAACTTAGCTCACTTGGTAAGAGATAATGCATATTATATGCAGGGGCCGGGGTTCGAACCCCGGACACCACTTATTCATCTTTAAGGTGAATTTCTCTAGCCGCTAGGCTACTTGACGGAGAAAAAAAATTAAAATAATTTTTTAATTACAATGCCCAATCTTTTCTTGAAGTCAAAAGAAGCCCACTAAAATTGACACCGAAAAAAATCGAACACGAAACATTAAGAGGAGCACATTTTAAAATCCCAATCCAACACAATCAGACCAACCTAAGTGGATTTTATAATGTCTAACATTGTTACTATGATCGTTACCCATATTATTGTGAGTAGTTCATATTTTAATGGGTTTTTACTAATTTTTTATGGATAATTTAAACAATATTATAAAAATGGTAAAATAGTTTAAATGAATAGGTAAAATTAGAAAGAAAAAAACAAGTCCAAAAGGAAGTATTTTCTTTATATATTATTGCAGATTAGGAGTTAAATCGTTTTATCTTTTTCACAATAGGTTGAAATGTATATTTTTGGAAAACGTAAAGTATTTTTAATTGAAATTACTAGAATTTAAAAGAATTTAAGATGGTGAAAGATATACTAAGTTTTAAAAAGCTCCTTTTTTTTTCTTGTTAAAAGTAGGCTTTAGAAATTAAGCATTCAACTACTTTTGCTTTGAGAGTTGTTATTTAGAGGGAAAGACAACTTAGTAAACTTTTCTTCGGTTGCATTTTACGATTGTAACCATTACTTTGTTGAACTATTCTCATCTCATCGTGTGTTGAGGATCGACACACTCCCCAAATTTGTTCTTTTTCGGCTGATTTTTCATCGAGTTGAAGTATTGTTATAACATGTGCTTTAAAATCAACTTTCTAGAGATTGAGCTCAAGTGGTTAATGAACTTTACAATGGGTTAATTGTTTGGGAGAAACCGAGTTTGATTCCTAGGTGGGAGAATTCTTGATTAGGATTTACTTGCCTCTTAACTGAACCCTAGATCACTAAAGTCCATTTCCCTTAATAACTGGAAGGTTAACACGGAAAAAAACTTTTCTCCACCATTTTGTTTATTTAGTCGTGTCTTGCAAGTCATCTTTTTTTGTCAACAGCTGTTGTCAACTCCTTTGTTTTCTTCAAAAAATTGTCTACGTTAACTCATGGTCCTCTTCGACAAACTAAAATTTTGTTAGTAACAATAATATACTAATAACTGATATTTGTCTATTGAAAAAGTCAACCTCATGCTTGACACAGATCATCATACTAGTGTAGATACATATAATACTTTGAAACAAAATTAATTTATTTTTTTTTAAAATGATTTTTTTTTGTTTCAATTAGATATCATTCACGTACAATTGTATAAATTAATCTCTCAAATTGAGTAAAACTACAATGGTAACAATTTAACATCATTTTATTCTCATAACTGAATTCAAACTCTCATAATCTTTAGTTAAATCGAAAGAGATCGTCTCAGACTATCTCATGAAGTGTCAGGTTGTTGAAGCTACAAATGTAGAGATAGAAAACCACCGTATACAAGTACACAACTAATTTGAAATTGACAAAATTTAGCCAGAACTAGAAGTTAGCAAGAAAAGATAGTTTGGTAAATACAACGAACATCTAGACCAAAAAGTTAAGTCAAAACAAAACATTTAAAAAGACAAATTGGTAATTTCACAAAAGAATGAAAAAAAAAAAGAAACAACGTGTTTTTGCCGCATAAATAAATTTAACCTACAATTCTCTCTCCTATATATATGCCGTCAAACCCTCCCCAAACTTCCGCAAGCAAATTTCCTCTTTATTTCTCTCTCTTCATCTTCTCCACATATTCACTCTCTACAAATTCTTCATAATTTTCCAATCTTCATTTGTTTTTTCTCAAAACCACCACAATGAAGAAATCCGGCCTCTTCGCCGCCTCCGTCGCCGCCGCTTCCGCCACCGCTGTGTCTGTTTCATCTTCGGCAAACAACTCCAATCATCAGGTACATATTTTTCAATATTTCTTTCTATTAAACCTTGGATCTGAAATTTTCTTCAATTTTCTTTAATTTTCTTGGATTTTCATGAATGATTTTTGATTTTGTTGTTGAATTTGTGTTTTTGTTAGGACGGTACGGTTGAAAGAAGAGGCCATGATGAGAGATCTTCGTCGTCGTCGACGGAGAAATTTGCGCCGAGATTTGATGGTTTGCGGTTCATAGAAACGCTGATAACTGCTCATAGATGAAAGTGGGGTTTGGAATTTTTCTTCTTCCTCATATGTTTCTTCGTCTTGTTGAACTTCGTTTTGTGTGGTTTTGAGAAGAAGGAGATTTCACTTGTTGGAAATATAATTTCTTTTTTGTTTTTCTTTTAAGAGAAAAATATTTGTATTCATATGAAATTATTATTTGGTGCTTTTCTTTTTTGTAATCCTTAATGGGTAATGAAAATTAAAAGTATAAGATTTTGGATGGTTTAATTTGTGTTTGTATTTTTTATTCATTTTTATTTATTTATTTCCCTGCTTTATATTCTTTTTTCTATGAGATAAATAAATTAGAGATGTATTTTATTTTTTAAAAGTTTAATGACGAAACTCACACACGTTTGTTTTTTAAATGGGAAGTTCGGGTTCAAATTTGCGCGTATTAAATGTTTATGCAACTGTTGGTTATGTGAATTGTACTTAAAAAGTAACCAACAACGGTTAGAAGGTGAAAATCCATTTGTGTCTTATATGTTGTCGATGAAGATTATTCACCGCTAAATTGTAGTAGAAATTTTGTACTTTTGTACTTTAGAGGCTTAGATGAGACATTTTATTAACCTTATTAATAATTTACAAGTACAGAGAAATTTTCTCTAAAAAAAGTACAATGAAACTTATATGCAATATTGCAATCTATTCTCTTTGGTCGTTATTAGAAGCAAAAATTGATTTTATACATCCTATGCATCAAAAAATTCGGACTTGAAGAAAAGTCATTCTTGTGTGAACAGAGCTTTAAATTAATCAACCGTATGTGCCAACAATAACCAGCAACTGCATGTGCCAGCTACAATAGGTCCCTTGATTAACTCTGATTCTTTCTTCTTATGTTGAATTTAATAAAGTGGTGCACCGTTCACTTGGAGGTCCTAAGAAAGTGCATAATTGCTTGTTGGGGTGTATATGGGTTAACCCAAAACACCGTTAAAAAAACCCAAAAAGTGAGTTGGATTGGATGGATATGGTTTTAAAAAATGAAAAATCCATAAAAAATAACGGGTTTTGGGTAAAACCAAACCCAGACCCAACGAACCCACTTACCCAATAATGTTTATATTTTTATTTTCATTCTTATAAGGAGGAAGAAGAATAACAAACGTTTTGGTTATAATCTTTCTTTAAAAAAAAAGTTTTGGTTATAAATTAAGTCTAATTTTTAAAATTGACAGAACACATTCTCTATATTAAAAATAAAAGTCTAATTTCTAAATTTGACACAATACATCCTCTATATTGAAAATCAAAACAAGTTAAAGTTACAAATTACGATGTTTCACTTTTTAGTTATTTTGATGTTAAAACAATTTTACGTTATCCAACTTTAGTTTGTTGCAAGTATTTTATGATGAAATTTATTATTTAATATTATAACTTATTATTTTATAACGCTAAAATATAGTAAAATAGATTACACAGTTTTCTAAAAAAAAACAAAGAGTTGAGTAATTTTTATGAGAAAAAATACGAGGACTCGTTATGTAATATTAACAAAACAAAAAAAAAATTGAGTAACCCACTACCCAACCCAAACCAAACCGGAATTTAGTGGGTTTACCCAAACGCACCTATTAATATAACGGATGAACATTTTACCTCACCCAAACCAGAGTATATTATATGATTCGGGTCTTAGGTTTGACCAAACACAGTCCAAACCCACCCATGTACATCCCTAATTGCTTGTTTGTCAATTGATCCTTTGTACATAAAAAAGATAGTTAACCTTTTGAAATTAGTTTTTTTTGTATAGTATGCTTGAACCTGGATTAACCGTATTATAAAAATAAATAGGGAAAAGTAAAGATAAAAGAAAAAGAAAGTAAAAGTAAATTCCACGGCCATTTTAAATCTCTTTAATTTCATTATTTTGGAGAAATCCTAGTGTTTGATTAGATGATTGGTATATGGAATTATAGTAATCAAGGGAGTGTACAATATTGCTTTTGCAATTGATTGTTTGTTTTGGGAATAATGATGGTGATGGTTGCTTGGTATAATGCTCCTAATTATATGGAATATTCTCTCCGAAATAAAAATTGTTGTTTGTGATGATGGAACAATTTTATACTAGTATTTTGCCACTGCGTGTTGGGCAAGCAGCTTGTCTAGTTTGGTATATTCTTTGTTTCGTGTGTTACAAAATTTCTGAATATGATTCTGAAAAACAATATATGAATCAAATAAGAATAAATATTTGGTTTAGGGGCCCACAAATTTTAACTTTCGAAATTGTTAGTCGGATGTCACGACCAGTGTTTAAACTCCGACACCTCCATTTATGTGTGAGTTTATTTACAATGGTTTGCCGTTTCGTCTATCTAAAAAAAATTGGGTCTGGCAAAAAATATTGAGTCTCTTAAACAAGTGATGAGTATACGAAAAATTTGGTAACCTAAAAGAATAAATCCAGTTTGCGAAATTTCTATTGTCCTGCTTTATTTCCTTATAGGAAAGAAATTCGATTAATTACCGCTGTGAGGACTTGAGTCTATAGGTGCGGTATGAGCTTTTAAACAATGGTGTTAGGTTGTGGTTGTTAGATGAAAAGTGAAAAAAGAAGTGCAAAAGAAGGAGTAACCTAGAAGTAAAGTAGTGTAAAATCAAAATGATGCTTTTATTTTCTTTTGCTGTTTGTTACTGGTTTGGTACATGTTATAAATACAGACGTTACAAAGATACTGATGGTAGAAAAAAGATAGCTAAAATGTGAGTAAAATAGGTGTTTGATTAATTGAGTGTCTAAAATGAATTGTAGATGTGGTATTTATTGAAAAGTGTTCAAAGACTACAATCCTATTAACCATAAGTGTGTCTCATGAAGACTAAGTTTTGATTGTCGTTATTCAACTAAACTTGTGTATAATGTGTGAAATATGACACAATTACTTTGAAATTGGATCCTCTCTTGATATTTCTCTAATGTTGTTGGTACTTCACTAATCTCAACCATTCAACCCACATGTTTTTTCTTTCTCCTTTGTTTTGTTTTTTCCTTTGCGAGTCAATCAATCATTGAATTAGGAAAAGGAGGGATGGCTGGACAAAAATGACAAGGGAGGATCCAAATTCCAATTACTTTTTATACGTGGTGTTCCATGTTTTGCGAAACTCTTCCATGTTAGTGGTCTTTTGTGATACCAGTCTATGCATATCTCTCTAGTCATGCTTTCTAGATTTTAGGCTTCTAGCCGTAAAATAGGGCATGGACTTTTGAGACCGAATTATTCACCTTAACCTGATCATTTGGAACTTTGTAAGAATTGGCTAACTCAATTTTGATTGATCTTACTTCGATTGATCATTCTTTCGACTATCTAAATATTGACTCAACTTTAATTTAGTTATAGGCCGTCTTTTACTTGCAACTTAATATATTTTTAGATGTAAAATAGTGTATATTTCAATTTTTATCTTTTTATTTTTCATTTTCTCAAAAAGATGCCTAATCTTGACTCATTCAGCATAGATTCATCAATCAGCACTGTGTCATTTAGTGGATGAGTAGAACCCATGACCAAATCTTTTTCAAGTCATAGCACCTTCTTCCAATATATTGCAAAATGCAAATTCTCCACTAGCAAAAAGTATATAATTATTAAATTTTGGAACAAGCAAAGGAATATGCAGCATTTACCACTAGGCAATTTATAGACCAAGTACACAACTTAACCTTATCACATGAGGTGGGAATTTATATCTCCACAAATGCATGATGCGTGAAGGCACCGAAAGTTGATGTTTCAAACTTTTGATAACTTCATGCATTCAACTTTACAGGTGATTGCCATGTTGTGTTTCACTTTTACCGTTTTCAGTTTCACTTGGCATGAGAATTTCCCACACACTCTTTCATTACCTTTGCAATTAATAATACTAGAAAATTACACTTCCCTTTTTCAAAACATATTTTAATTAGTATGTTTTCTTTCTCCTTTTTATTTTGAAAATACTATACACTTTTCACACGAGAAGTAGGTTTATGTCTAATAATATATCCCTAAATATAAGCTAATTTAAATCAATTCATAGGAATAAAGAAAATCTTACAATCTAATTAATTATTTAAATGTCAATCATGTATATTAATTTTTCAAATTACTCTCCAAATATTGATACTTATATTTCTTCTACTTAGTAAATAATTGTATCGTGCATAAAAAAATTAATGACAAAATCTTTTTCTTTAATAAAAAGGAGGCGTTTAAGCCAAACAACAAAGGAACGTGACAACCAATTTCACACAACCCTAAGAAGAACGATCAAGATAATGATTACTCGTGACATTTAATTTTAAATATATAGAGATATTTTTGTAACAAATTATTTATGTATATAGTAATTTAAAAAAGACTTATGAAAAAAAACTTTTAAATTGAGCTTACATTTAAGGATGTTAGTAGAATTACATCATTGGTCTATTTCAAATTTCAATATCATCAAGCTTTCTATATATAGCCTTTATGAATAAAAAGGATTCCTATACACTTTTTTTTCTCTATGTGATTCTTATTTTATTAGACATAAAAGGATGATTCCAATTTCCAACTTCTAACTTGCAGCCTCCTCAAAAGACCGAGTTCACATCAAACAATCAACATGGCATGTGAACTTTCCTTACATAAATAATGAAACAAGTGAGTAGGTTAAAGTTTGGACATAGAATAACTGGTAGACAAACATCACCACCAAATTTGTGTCTAGCAGTCTAGGAAACCAAATTTGGTGTATTGTGTTGTTTGTACTTGAAATTCTCAGTCATTGTCGCAAGTTTTGCTCTTGGGGGGACATTTCATACGGTTGTTTCTTGATTGTTTTGTCTTTTATATTTTGTCCTTGTTGGAACTGGTGGACTAAACTGCTTTGTAATATTTGTTAGGCATGGCATGTGCCTATCTAGTTAATTGAAATTTGAATGTCTCTTTGGTTTTGTAAAAAAATAAATAAACAAACTAAACGGCTGCTTGAAGCAGGTATACATAATATGGCATGGGTGACTATTTTTCTTTGATAATGCTCTCTAATTTATCTGCAGAAAAGTAGTTGTATCAATAATTTGGCTCACAATCAGTTTAGGTTGTTGGGTCATTGATAATAAGTGGTTACACTTTCAAACAATTATTGATCAAACTTTATTTATATTTGGTTAAGCTAAGAATTATTGAGGTCTCTTTCCTTAAAGATTAAATGGTTATGAAAAAGATAATTATTATTCTTCGGAAGCACTAAAATTGTCTCATATTGTTTGAGAATCAAGGCTAAAAGTAGTTTATAAACATCACTCACACTCCTCAACCTAACAAGACAACTTTTACAAAGAACAAAATTACGAGGGCTCACACAAGACACAAAATAGATAATGCCTCGAAAACTCAATAACTTGATCAAAACATTGACATTCGATGAGGAACATAAACTACATGCCCTTTCGCCTCTTAACCTCGACTGTGGGCTGATATTTACACCAAAATAGTCTCACATCGTTTAAAAATTAAAATTATCCTTTTACAAATGACAAAACCGTGATAGCTCAAACCACTTAAATCGAAACTATAATATTTTTTTGAAGTTAAAAGTAATCAATAACTTTTGTAATCCTTATCCAAAGCCTCAAACAAACAACTATTTTGAAGTAGAAAGAATAAGAGGTCATTCCAAGAACAGATGGCCAACGGGAAGTCAAGTATCAATAATCATATTTTAATTAATATAGGAACAAAACAAAAGAATTATTTAATGATATAGATATATACTGCAGCAGTTAGAAAGTTGGATGCTTCAACTTACGAGTAACAATTGTCATCTTCACAATCTTTTAAATACATAAAACTTTATCTTGTTATGCAAACTCAGAAATTTCTATGTTCAATCATTTATTTAATTATTTTTTAGCTTTAGTCAATCATTAAGATATTTGTACTTGCCACTTTTCCTTCACCCCTATAGTATTGGAGGAAATTTCATATGGTGTTTTTGGTCAAAGTTGAAAAAGATAAACATGAGTGATATGAATATTAGACACCAATTTGAGAGTGCCAACCCCACTGCTATTTTAGTTGATACATTCTGAGTCGGTGGTATGCTATATCAGCAACTATCAAAGAGGAACCCACACCACTTATCATCATTACCTAAAAAGATTGATGTCATTCTCATACCAATCAATTTGTTTATTCAATAATAATTTTCCTTAAGATTAATAATTGTAGCATGGAGAAATGTTCAATCTCTACCTATGCTTGAGGCGTGTGGAGATAAGTGGTTACTTGTCTTCTTCTACATATATTTAAGGCTTTGTTTAAGAGTTGGGTAGGAATTAAAAGGGATGACAATTAATAAAAGGAAGGATTAAAAACATAAAATTTGTTTGTTAAGAATGGCTCATAAATTTGTAATCTAAAGTTGAACCGTAATATTTAAATACAAGTTATGCACTGTAAATTCTAATCTTGTATTGATAAAACAATTATTTCTTTTTAAAATACTTTCAAAATATAAAAAAATATTTTGCATAATAAAGTATTTTCATCTACTCCCTTCAAAAATATTCTTCCAAAAAAGTGAGGGATTCCCTTATATTTTTCTTCTTCCCCTTCCCTCCAAGACTCTTTCCTCTGTTTCCTTCTTATCTCCCACAAAAGTCTAAGGGATAAACATGTGGTCTCAAAGCCATTGAAATGATATGCAAGTAGCACTAAAAGCAGAGGATATGCTCTAACATGGGATGGCCGTTGGATGTAAGAAAAAACGTGTCCTACAAGTAATAATAAGCAAGATCTTTCCTTGTCACACATAGATAATTCTAGGGATGAGAATAGTTAGAGATAACTATAAAAGAAGCATGGATGTTTGTAACTCTGGCAGGAGCTAAATATGGTCGAAATTTGAATTCATCCAACCCGCTTCAGTATGGAACATTTGGAACACATGTAAAAGAAAACTACTCGAGACTAAACAAGTGTTATTTTATAACAACAAACTCATTGCCTTGCTAAACGAGAATTGTTTCATAACTCCATCATTGCTAGAAATTTAGTGAAAACACCCATCGGGAGGTAGCTCTCAATCGGTTTTGTAAGCAAAAAAACCTATCGAAAGATGCATTCCAATAGGCTGAGAAACTCAAGTGGCCGTTAAAGCAATCTACTTTCTAAATCAACAATGTCACTAATACCAATAGATAAAAAGTTGTGGGACTAGCCACGACGAAGCCGTCTTAGCTGTCGGTTTGCTGCTGTTTATGGGCTGCCTTATTCACTTATCTCCCTGAGAACATCTACGATGGACAATACCTATGAGGAAGAGGGGTTCAGATTTGATGCACCAACCACGTGCCACAATTATTGATCTTGGTTATCCAATCTCAATTCAATGGTGATCATGATTTGGTAGATGTGCGATGCAAGCCGACCAATCTCAAACAAGATCAATTTATGTGTGCAACTGCGTATTTTTTTTACTGGAGTGAATCCAAATCCGTGGAAGAGTACCAATTTGGTACCCCGTTGTATCCCTTTAGGATCATGAATGACAATACCTATTTGGAGAGAGTGTGTATAGACTGAGATTTTATTCAGTACTCAAGTGAAAAAACAAAAAAATCAGTAACGTGTATACACACTTCATTGAACAATCATGAGTAGAAAAATATTAACTCCTGCATCATAGGAGAGCAAGATCCTCACTCAAACATGCTTGGGAATGACAGTTCAATAACCAGAACATAGATTCAATTCAATAAATATACAAGAGGCTTTCTTTTCTTCAAATTTTCACTCTTCCAAAACACAAGGATAAAGAAGCACAGAATACTAGCAGTGGTCATGGAAAAAAAATCACAATAAATAGAAATCTTAAAATCGTTTTTTCCCATGCCTGATGTATTCCAAAATTCCATGAAGTACCGAATTACATTATAAGTGTACTTACTATCCAAAATTTGCATGAAAGATTATACATTGTTCTCAAATATCCTCCTACCCAAGCTACCAACATATTAAATGCATTTCCTTTTTCATTTAGTACTAGTCACTTCATATAGTACTAAGTGGTTATTAGGAAGATTGTGTTGGAGGATATAGCATCAATCAT
>Ga0209282_1002477_pt1 | contig 10699 bp, 4 predicted proteins | sample Mtrugardesep15_FD_187529 | JGI IMG/M metagenome (GOLD analysis project Ga0209282, IMG submission 187529) | Root nodule microbial communities of legume samples collected from California, USA - M. trunc garden sep15 (SPAdes) (version 2) | ecosystem: Host-associated > Plants > Roots > Nodule...
AAGGAATTTGGTTCGAGAATGCCTTGTTGGAGAGCCTCTTGTTGTCTTAGAAAAGTTGATACCAATCGTGATGGAAAAATCAGCAGGGAAGAAATTGATTTTGTTGTTGATTATGTCTTAGCATGGTCAGAGTCCAAGAATTAGTAGTAATGATCACGCCCAAGCTTTAGTTTTACAAGATATAGACCCAAAAGTACCTATGTTATGTACACTAGACCATCGACCCGTGCTCCGCACGGGTCTTATCATATAATAACTATTTTCATAAGTTATTAAAATAAAAATAATAGTGTCAATAACAGATTAATTAAAAGTAGGACCGTAATTAGATGAAACTTTAAACAATAAACGATCCATATAGTGCAAATACATAATTAAAAGTATATCTAAAGAACATTCTGAAATACTTCTCTATAAACGACGTTAGAAGTGATGTTGCTGTCTTTCCCATCTTCATTTGTAATAAGTATCTTCAACCCATTTCTGGAAGTAACTCTGGAAATTGCAACATAAAGCTGACCGTGGGAAAAAGTCGGACTTGTCAAATAAACTCCAACATTCTTTAAAGACTGTCCTTGACTCTTGTTAATAGTCATTGCGAACGAAACAGCGATCGGAAACTGTCTCCGTTGAAACTTGAAAGGAATCCTGACATCGGAAGGTATAAGTGACAATCTTGGAATAAATACTTTTTCACCAATGTTACTACCAGATATAACCTTACCTTCAAGCACAAATTTACCCATTCTTGTTATTATTAGCCTGGTACCATTGCACAATCCTGCTCTTTGATCTATATTCCTCAACAACATCACTGGTACTCCTACCTTTAATCTGAGCTTGTGATTTGGAATACCAGATGCAACAATTGTGTTGAGGAATTCAGGTGTGTGCACATCATCAACTGAATCTCCATCTTTGTTTTGTGAAATTATGGAGTCACAACTCAAATATACTCTTTCTTCACCTGGTATCAAGTCCAACATATACTCGTTTATTTGCTCAACAATAGTATTCTTCGGTGCTAATATGGCCCTGTCTTGGAAATAATTAATATCACTCATACTATCTAACACGTTAGGATAAGTGCTCTGTACCACAGATGCAAGGGGGTCTCCATTGCTTGGTAAAAGTAAATCAGGTGGAATGCATGTTGATATATCGACTTCATTGCTTTCACCAATTGTACCGTCACCAATGCCCAATACCCAATCAGAAAATAATTTCCTTTCTAAAATATCCTGCTCTGATGCACCATGTAGAAGCCTCATGTTTTTCGTTAAGGTAAGAACTTCACAAAAATCCCAAAGAGGTGACGAATTGATGGTAGAGTGGACAACATCTTCTCTAGTACCTTTGGGAATTACTGGCAAAATTTGTCTAAAATCTCCACCAAAAACAACAACTTTACCACCGAACGGAATGTCTTTATATCTTTTGTCAACCATCTTTAGTACATCTCTAAAGCCTCGATCGACCGATTCGAAACAATGTCTATGTAGCATCGGAGCTTCGTCCCATATAATGAGTTTTGCCTTCATAATCAATGATGCCAAAGGTGTGTTGGGTTTGACACCACATGATGAAGTTTCATTCACTTGTAATGGAATGCCAAACCTTGAGTGTGCAGTTCTGCCGCCTGGTATAAGTAACGAAGCTATGCCGCTTGATGCGACTGTCAACACTATATCACCTTTTGATCTCAATGCAGCTGACATGGCCCTCCATATAAATGTTTTCCCTGTGCCACCATATCCATATAGAAAAAAAAGTCCAGGCTTATTTTGATCAACTCTTGTCATTATTGTGTCATATACACCTCGTTGTTCTGTAGTCATAGTCGACATCAATCGACGGTGTTCCTCACCTAATTCACGCCGGTTATAACTTGTTTCTTCATGTATCAATATATTTTGCTTGTCCGGAACCAATGATCTGTCTGCTTGTGGCATAGGAGGAAAATCACTTAAACTTTTGCCACAACTAAGTAGGTGCTTCTCAATTTCTGCCAATGCATATACCCTCAGTTGATCATCATTTAAAACTAAGTCTGAAAAGGAATATACATATATCAACATAAATTTTTAACATGTCTTTGACTTGCAACTTTCTTCCATTTTTTTGGTAATTGGTTCTTTAGGATAAGGACATGACTCACTTCATCTAGACTGTATTGGTAAGATGATTTGAATTTTGAAACTCAAAATTTACCCCTTTTGCTTTTCGAAAATCACTTTATCATTAGATTTGAATTTGATTTCTTTTTTAGATTAAAATCATTATATCATTAGTAGATTTGAATTTGATTTCTTTTTTAGATTAAAATCACTATATCATTATTTGAATTTTACAAACATCAGTTGACACGTTGTTAATATCTTAAGTGAAAAAAACTTTTATATTGAGCATTTCAAACAAAAAAGTAAGTTTGAGCATTTTCTTTTTCATCTCCTTTCTTCGTTGACTTTCATTTGTCACCATCTCAATTTTTCATCTCCTTTTTCATCATCTTTTGAGTTAGTATTTTATATGTTTAGTTTATTATTTAAAAACAATTCTTGCTACTATCCCATTAAAATTTCAAATTTTCCTTCCACTATCATTTTGAAATTCAAACATATATCCACCCGAAGACATGCTGACACACACAGTGCTTACATCACACATATCACACAAAAAGCAAAAGGGACAATAATGAGTCAAATAAAATCGCTTTTCACTCTTATCAAATTAGCAAAGAAAAATGAGAAGGAACTCTCCTAAATTTTGAAATGATACTTCAACCAAATTTAAATAATGTTCTGATGTTGCTACTATAGTCATCAATAGCTTATAGTCATCAATAACTTCATAGTCATAAGTACAAGTTTTCTCAAATTATAACTGATTCGCTTAGATATTAGAACATGAATTTTTAATAATAGTGTGCATGTGGCCTATTGTTGCTTTTGCTTCATAACTTAAATGAATGCTTTGTGTTGTGCTACTGAAATGTATAAAAAAGAATGTGGAAGTTGCCCGGTTTTAATCTGTAAATCAATTCATAGATAATGAGTTAACAATTTTCTTCCACTTATGTAAATTAGATTCTAGATGAGATGTTTATCAATTGTCTTCAACTTCTTAATCAATTGTTATATAAAGTTGACTTTCATGACTAAAGTTTTCTTTATTTATTGAAGTTTAAATCCGTATGAGTCTGAAACTAACTTATCAAGCTTAGGGTGCTACTAGCAACTGTGAAACAACTAAAGCTATACTCTTTTGAAAGTATAACCATAAATTAAGTTTCTTCATTTTACCATTTTGATAAATTTTATTCATTAAGTGCCTCTTTGCATCTCTATATCTATTGACATGAGTAAATTCTGATCAGAACCTTTTTGAGATTACTAAATCTAACAATTAGTTTCCTTGGAATGAGTATGTGATAACTGCATTTTTTTTTTGAAGAAATGTGATAACTGCATTTGATAGACACATGTTGGCATTTACTAAACCTAAAATTGTTGGGTGATAATTGCATTTGATAAGCACATGATTGAATTTGAATTTGAAATTGCAATTGCAGGAGCTATGGGGTTGAGTCATTCATTCTCCAGATACCTTAATAGAAAAAGTTAAAAGCTACAAGAAATGGTATTTGTTTCATATTCTTTTATTATGTTTTAGATCTTACAAGAAATGACATTTAACATACCAAAAAAAAACATTGTTTTAAGTGTTTGTGATTTTGTATTTAAGCAAAAAAAAAAAAAAAGCATCATAAATGGCATTTAACATTTGTTTTAAATGTGCTTTACTTATACTCAAGTTCTGAGGTCAAAGAAAAAGGTGATCTGAGTCTCATGGATGCTAAATTATCATTTTTATGTTCTACTCATTTGTCTGTTGTTTATAATTGAAATTTGATTTTACAAATGTTCTATTCACCTTTTAATATAGATAAGTTACTTTGAGTTAACTTTGTTCTGTTTTTATTACTCTGCAAGTGCACAAAGTTGTTGAATTGAAGAGGACTTACCAAATCATCAAGTGGAGAATTTTATGGTTTAAAGCAAGATGAGTCGCATGAGTTTGCAACTGGAGTTTTACAACAATGGATAGAAGTTCTATTCACCTTTTATTACGGATAGGTTACTTTGATGTGTTCTTAAAAACACGGTATTACTCATATATAGATTACAAGTAATTTTTAAACCAAAACGGTGTTGCTCCTATTCATAATTGTATAATTGATTTTGTGTTTCATATCACTGTAAATTTATAAGTCTCTTCAATTATATGATTGAGTTAACTAAATATTGAAAAAAAAATGCAAAATGGATATAAATTCATGGCCATGAATAAATAAATAAAAAGGATGTAAAACACTACACGGGAGGCTTACAAATTCTTCCTCTGGATAATATATATTCGGTCTTTCACTCTCTTAATAATATACAAACACTCTATTTTTCAATGCAAACCTCAAACAAATCAATATTTCTTATACCTGTGGGCTATAAGTATTTGATGGTAGTTTAAAATTTTATATTCCCTAAACACGGGGGCTATAATTATATGATTTAAATCCAAAATTTCATGTTCTTCAAACATGGGGGCTATAGGTATGTAGTTTACGTTTCTATTTATATTGTAGGTATAAATAATGTTGTGATTAACAATTGTATTCATGTTAAAGTCACAAACTCCACTCAATTAAATTACAAAATAAACTTCACTCACATTTCAAACTCAAAATTCAAATACCCACACTTTCACCCTATTTTCACTCTCTTACAATATTTCTCTATTTGATTAATTGTGATTCAAAGTATTCATACTGCTTGGTGTTACTTTTCAATTTTATAGTCATTTAATCATTATTGACCAGAGTTATGTAATTGCTTTAAATTAAATTGAATTATATGTCTTTGGATCATCTTTTTATAGCAAGCGATGACAATAACATTTAATTTGTCTAAGAATTGCATTATATGTTTCTTTTTGTTGGTATGTTCATATTAATATATTGTTAACGCCACAAAATTACTTCCTAGCCCGTGCGTTGCACGGGTGGAAATACTAGTTGTAAAACATGTATCAAATCTATTTGAGATTTTTTCCCACCCTTCATGCTTCTCACCCCCCTTGAAATTTCGAAAATGCCCCCCAAATTTTTGGTTTATATAATATGAATTTTTTTTTTTTATTCTACAAAGGCAAAAAATTAGCCACAATCATTTTAGTCATAGTTGAACCATGGCTAAACTGCTCTTTTTTTTGTTTCTACATGATTTTTACCAATTTGGATACTAAAATTTTAACAAAAAAACCATTTCATATTTTAGAATTCGAACACCCCTTTATATGATTTGAACCCCTCTTGTGTCTGAATTCATGGGAAAAAATGTGATACAATATAATTTTGACACAAGAGGAGTTTGAAGCATGTAAAATGGGTGTTCAAATTCTAAAAATTGAATATTTAAAACACTTGTTTTCTATTTGCATTCTAAAATCCGATGTTTAAAAGCAGTTTGCCGCAGTTCAACTGTGGCTAACTTGTTGCTTTTGTTGAATCCAGAAAACCTATTTTAGATTACATAATCCAAAAATTTAAAAGACATTTTCGAAATTTTAAATTCAAGAAACATGGGGGGTGAGGAAAGAAATGCTCTCTTTCGAAAAAAGGAGCACAAATTTTGGACTAGCATAAAGCCCATACCAACAAGTTACTTGACGTTGTTTTTGTTTTCTTTTTCTTTTTTTAAAAAAAATTATAATATAAATGTAAACAAATAAAGTTCAAGTGGAAACTTAATTTTAAAAAGTGTTTTAAAATTAATTTAGGTGCTTTATAAACTTTTTTTTTGTCAACCCTCCAGTTCTCAGAGAGAAAGGAACCTTGATAAATCGAAGTTTAACAGAGAATTAAGTAATGTCAGGTCAAAAATTATTCCACCTAAAAATCAAACTTAGACTCTCTTGATAATGTGTCCTAGATGGTACTCATTATCCACTTGTGCCAGATAACTTTTAATTATTTGGCAAAATTAGCCTTTGTTTGCCAACACCAATATTTGAACTTATAGTCTGTAAAGCTTAAATGACCAAAATAATACATGTGTAGTATCGATTTTTTCTCACGAGCTCATAGCTTCTGTTAACTAGCTTATAACTTTTTTCAAGTATACGTTTTTATGTCATTTCCTATTGATCAACTAGTTCAATAGTCATTAAAGAAAACCAGTTCAACAATTAATTTTACCCAACACTATAAATTCAATTCACTATAAGCTATATAACTAGGTATCATATATCAAGTAGGTTTTTCTTTTAATTATTAGATACATTTTTGTTTGACGAGTGTTGTAGTAATACTTTCATTTACGTTAAAGAGTGTGAAAAGTCAAAGAAGTAGATGATAAATGTGGTTTTAGGTGCGACTCTCTTCTCCGATATGAAAAAGTTAAAGAGTAAGATGATAAAAGTGATTTTAGATGCAACTTTCGCCTTCAATAAACACTAACAATAAATTAACATTGATTGTTGTAGCTTTGTCAAAAAAAACTGATTGTAGCTCATGATCAGAAGATTGTAGATACTAAAAAAGTTGTTAAAAAATATATATATAACCAATAGGGAGATCGTTTTTCAAAATTCATTTTGGTTATTTTTTGTTAAAAAACGTTGAATGAAGAGGACTAAGTAATTGACCAATATACGTAGATGAATCTTCTAATAAGTCAAAAATAAGTGCAGCAATAAGACAAAAATAGATTTTTCTTACGCGTACAGTAGCCATACAAATTTGAATAAACACTTTGCTTCATGATGTCTTGGTTGATAATTTGATAGTGACTATATAATGATTCATAGAGTTAGTCAAATTTAACAATATATGAATTTATAAGCTCAATCTGGACCGTGTACAGCTTAATCTACGAATGCAAATGCACTGGATGACAAACATCATCCTCCTGGATCATAAAGAATTCCATTTCTTAACCATGAAGCATCCTTAACTATATAAACATGAAATACTCCGACCCAATTACCATCTTCAACATCTTTTCTAGCATTTGTAAAAAAAGTCACATTTTCTAGCAACCAAGCAATCCTTGTCTCAACTATCGAATTTGAGATTACCAAGTTTTGAATATGGTGTGTAATTCACTTCTCCCTATTTGTTTTGAAAAATAAAATCTTTGATTTTAAATGCATTGTCTTAGTGATTAATTTATTGATTTTTTATGATATAAGCACACGTTCGATAAATTTCTGGATCCGGTCCCTACTCATGCGTAAATAGCAGGGCCGACCCAATGTAGTTTTAGGCCTAAAACGAAATTTAAATAGAGGTATTTTAAGTGTGTTTAGAGAGAATAAAACTATATGATGTATGTTAGACACTAAATAAATATAAGTATTTTGTCAACTAGAAATAAAACTTTAGATTGTCACATTGTGAGAGTATATCCTCTTTCTCTATAATCAACTCCATTAGTGAGCGACCTTTTTAATATATATACGTGTGTGTGCGCGCACGCGAGCGTGTGCGTGTTGAAAATGTTATTTTGCTGTATTTTTCAAAAGAACTGGTGCATATAATTACGAGGAAAACTTCACATAATTTTTTGGGTTAGTCTTGATTACCATGCATACTTAAAATGATGAAAGGTATCAAGCTATCAACTGTGAATTAACTACTCTGCTTATTGCTTCTTATGTTGTTGAATTTGTAGGAACAAACACTATCCCATGCAATTGAGGTATTTTGCTCTTTTCTAGATTATACTTTTCTTTTACTTATATTATTCATTCATTACTATTCAAATTTTGTTCTTAATAATTTTGCTGCTATTTTTCTTTTTGGTCAGCACAAATTTGTTCAAAACAGCGAAAGAGTGAAATCTGTTGATCTGCATCCAACTGAGCCATGGTAATTGATTAATACATATTTCTCGCACAATGAAAGGCCATAACATGAATTCAGTTTATCAAGTTTCCATTTGCAAATTCTAAGTGTAACATAAAAATGCTATTATCACAATCACTTACATATAGTACTTTTCTCATGCAGGGTTCTATTGGGTTTGTATTCAGGAACTATTTCTATTTGGAACTACCAGACAAAGGTAAACAATTATATTTGACGCTTCACATATAAATAATTCAGTATTGATTTTTTTACATTTTTTTATGTTTTTACAGACTGAAGTTAAGTCTCTCAAAGTTAGCGAATCTCCAGGTAAATGTCATAGTATAATTTGTATCAATTTTGTTCCTAATTCGAGTTATGTTTGTTGTGTTTCTCATTTTTTTCTGTATGGCCTTGCAGTGAGATCAGCAAAGTTCATTGTTCGAGAAAATTGGATTATCGCGGCAACTGATGACAAATTTATTCGCGTCTACAATTACGAGAAAATGGAAAAGATAATAGAATTTGAGACACATAAAGATTATATTAGGAGTTTGGCTGTTCATCCTTTTCTACCATATGTGGTATCAGCTTCTGATGATCAAGTCTTGAAGCTGTGGAATTGGAAGAAAGGTTGGTCATGTGATGAGACTTTTGAAGGGAACTCACATTATGTGATGCAAGTAGCATTTAATCCCAAGGATCCTTCAACCTTTGCTAGTGCATCTCTTGATGGAACTTTAAAGGTATCTTAACCAAAAATCCTCAATTGTAATTCTTATGGTCATGGCTCGCGTCATAATCCTCGATATCATTGTGGAGTGTCGTGATCAAATGTGTTGATTCAACTTCGATTGTGTTCGAAGACATCTAAAATCCTGCTTCTTACTGCATATTTCAAAATTATTAACTAACATTTTGTACCAATTTACTCTTTTTGTAGATTTGGTCTATTGATTCCTCGGCTCCAAATTTTACCTTTGAAGGACACTTGAAAGGAGTTAATTGTGTAGACTATTTTGAAAGCAATGATAAGCTATATCTTTTAAGTGGTTCTGATGATTATACTGCCAAGGTTTGGGATTATGATTCTAAAAACTGTGTACAAACACTTGAAGGACACAAAAATAATGTTACAGCAATATGTGCTCATCCTGAGATTCCTATAATAATAACTGCTTCAGAGGATTCTACTGTTAAAATATGGGATGCAGTCACCTATAGGTATTTCATATTTTCATTAGCTATTGATAGTTTGTGTGTTCATTTTTTTCCTGAAAATCTCATTGATGAACTATTTTCATTTTTCAGTAGATTCTAATAAAAAGTTTGTTAATGTATTTCATTAATGTGTTGAAATAAATTTCTGTTGGTTCACATTTTTTAACAATTGCCACTAACTATTGCAGGCTTCAAAACACATTGGACTTTGGTCTTGAGAGAGTATGGAGTATTGGCTACAAAAAAGGATCAACTCAGTAATTTTCTAAACTGAATATTCTTTTGACCATTAATCAACAATAGACTCTTGTTTTCTTACCTCATTAATTGACAACATATTGTTGCTTTATGCAGACTTGCTTTTGGTTGTGACAAAGGATTTATCATCGTTACCGTGAACTCTGCAACTTGCCAAGTGAAACAAGATTAAATGAACAAACTAAAGCACACTATATGATTTTGGAGGAAGACTACAATAGATCTTATGTTGTTTAATTTACATTGTAAAATAAAGAGGAATGTTAGTACTACACTAACACATTCTTTTCAATGTAGTTTATTCTTGGGTGAAATTTGTGAGTCGTATTAAATTTAATGCTCTCGCTTCTAATTTGATGAGACTCAAATTGATTTCACCCGATAGTATACATGCATTAGAAAGAGCGTGTTAAAAGTTGTGTTGTTAATGTTTTTCTAGCAATAATATGACCAACAACTAGTTATACGTGAAGTTAGATACAAATAAAAACTATCGTAGAGTCTCTCCAAAATATGTCTGTAAAGTTGAAAGTTTTATAAATGTAACAATAATAATGTAGAATATGACACTATCCCAGTGATTTTGTATTGATGTTGCCTTTGGGGGTATTTAGATTGTGTGTATTCAATTGTAATTCGAGTTTTAATACAAGTGTTTAAGCGAAGCGTGTCCATTGTGCACTTGTATTTTTTGAGATATTTTTGCTACATTGGGAGCTATTTTTACCTACCTATTATTTCTTAAAAACTACACACATTTGAAGGTACACTAACACTTTCAAGTGAAAAAAAATACATTGTTTTTATCTAAATTTAAAAAGAAAAATGGTGTCTTTTCGAATAAGAAATGTTTGGTGAACATCTCATCTATTTATTCTACGTTTCGAATGGAGGCCATATTCATACTCTAAAAAGAGAAATCAAGAAGAGAAAGTGGTTCATCCAAAATGTAAAATGAATAGATGATGTGTTCAAGAAACATTACTTTCTTACTTCAAAAGAACATTACTCTTTATGAATTTACCATCCAAAACACATGTGGCGGTGCGAAAATATGTTCTTCATTACCTTTGACAAAAAAACAAAATTTAAAACGAATGAGGTGTTAATTTTTGTTTATTGAACGTTATCTCTAACCAAAAAACTGATGTCATGATGACATATTTAAAATTCAAAACTTTTTTTGTTTTTTTACTCAAAACCTAAAATATTTTAAAAAATTATTCTAAAATAATCGTACAAATATCATTTCCATTTTTTAATACAACAATTCTATATTTGTTTTGATGTATTTTTTTTTTTTTTTAAGGATGA
>Ga0209282_1002478_pt1 | contig 10698 bp, 2 predicted proteins | sample Mtrugardesep15_FD_187529 | JGI IMG/M metagenome (GOLD analysis project Ga0209282, IMG submission 187529) | Root nodule microbial communities of legume samples collected from California, USA - M. trunc garden sep15 (SPAdes) (version 2) | ecosystem: Host-associated > Plants > Roots > Nodule...
TCTAATAATATTTTTTCCTTTTCATAATGTAACCAAAAAATATTATTAGTAAAATGAAGCACAATTTGTATATATCACACATTCACACCTAGCGGCGCCCCCATTTATTTTTATGCACAAAAATGAGAGTGCATCTAATATAAGAAACTTTTTTTTTTAAAGAATATAAGAACCTTCTTTTAAATATAATATAAATAATATATGAACCTTTCAAAAACATTCAAATGGATCCTTAGTATTTTGATTAAATTTTAATAAAATATTACATCTCTTTCTCTTTTCAATATAAAATTCATTTTCATTTTTATACTATAAAAATGGTAATCGTCCATCCTTAAACTTTTTTTTAAGGTCCATATTAGACAAACTTATTTGATATTTGAGTATATTAGACTTTCATATTAGGTGTTTTTCTCACACCCGTTTAACATGCCACGTACATATATACTTTTTTTTTTTTGAGGTAACGTACATATATACATTTGTTACGCCAACAAAAAAATAACAATGTTTAAGATTATTAGTCTTGTCAAAAAATTACATCCATATATCCATATCAATTTAGCTAATCATAACGTTTTTAATTAATCATCCCTTTATTAATTAAGATGAAGTTAATCTCTTGCATGTACTCATGAAAAGTTTAAAGATATAGATGGAGTATGAATGCAAATAACCCTAGCACGTGTGCATCTAGAAAATCAAATGATAGTAGCAAGCATGCAATGAAGATTTGAATTTGAATAGAAGGAATCAAAAACACATAGAAACATTTACGCGTTTGCAGACAAAGTTGCTTTTCCTGCGTGCCATTCAAGTCTTAATTTCTTTTACAACAATACATATAGCGAAGACAAAGAGAGGGACCAAATTAATTTCTCTTTAATCCATCCGTGGCTCTTTGAGAATGATGAACGATGTTGGAGAGGTTTGACTTTGACGAACATAAAGTTAGGAATTGAGAATGACCCTTCAACAATGGAGTGGTGCATAAGGGTCCCATTTTGTTTCCTAACTTGCCAACACCATCTTATAAGCACTAGTAGTAGTTGTATTCTTTCTTTCTTGAATTCACATGCGATCTTCATATTCCTAATTCATCTTTGTTGCTTGCCATGCGTCTAGAAAAAGTGTTTGTAAAGTCTGTGTTATGTATATATGTACCTATGACATGAATTTATATACTGCATGCATTATTATGCATATATGTCTGACATACATGCTTGGATATGACAGACACAAAAAGGATCCTAGCTTCTTCCATTATTCAAAAGCTAAAGTGGGCAATCATGACTTGTGTACCAAGATTCTAAAAACTATATATGAAACTGCCGTGTGAGTTTCAGTAAGTAAATGTAAATGTTGGAATATAACAAATTACTGTCTTTGTTGGGTATATACATCTTCTTACAACTTTTTTGATGTTTTTAAAAAATATACTTTCCCTAATCTTATATACTTATTTCGGTCACTATTGTAATTAAAAAAATATTTTTTAGATTTATTCAACAACTGATGTATCTAGTTTATATTATCGACGGTCCAATTTAGAAGAGGTGGTTATCTTTGTTATTGTCTTTTAAATTTGTGATCACAATATTATTTGTGCTATGATTTTCACTATTAGAGAAATTTGTGGTCACATTATAGGTTAGCTTTTTATTGTTAAAAAAAAATGCAATCTATGATTTGTGTCCCTGTTTTAGAGTCTATAAACTTCTTTACTTGATAATGGAGAAAGTGGAAGACCTTTCATACATTTGAGATGGGGATCATATCTTCGTGTTTTTGTATAGGTTTTTTTCTTTATCTTTTTGAAATGATGGATGAAATGTTAAACCCCACCACACACATGTGGTTGTCTTATCTAGCTTCCAATACTATAGTACTTAATTAACAACATATTTAAAATCCTAATTATTTTGATTAATGGGTATCAAATCAGTATCACCAACAGCTCCACTTTTGCTGATGTGAAGATTTATACGTGCCACACATGCCGTCTAATCTGACCATGGATATACATTTTCTTATGCTTTAGATTTTTTATCTTGCCGGTTGAGATGTAATTGATGGAGCACAAGAAATTTAGAATGACAAAGCTATATTAAAATACAAAGTTACGTGTGTCACAACCTTTATCCACTATAATAAAGGCCAAAATTTCATACGCTAAATATATATTTTTAAAAAAATATTAAAATGAGAGGATGATACTACAATTATTTAGGAGAACTTAAATTTAATTTTTGCTTGAATTTTTTTTTCTTCAGATTTTACGTACCTCTTAATCTAACTTCAAATTACTAAGATTTATTTTCCCTAAAAAACGGATTAAAAAAAATCAATTTAATATAGATTTTTTTTTAAAGCTTAGAAAACATTTACAAAAATATTATATTTACCTCTCACCAAAAACATTATTGAGACTTAAACCGAAAATCACCAAACATATGATCTATTGTTTTACTACTAAACCAAATTCCTGAAGTTTATATGAACACCTTATTAAAATTTAACGATGCTGACAATTCCTAATAACTTTCCCTCCGACCAATCATCACAACTTACCTTGCTGATTTGATGTGTCAGCCATCCACTGAACATTAAAAAAAATATTAGCAATCCATCAATAAAGAAGAAAATAATTTATTTTGAACAAAAAAGGATGTGTGATGAAATAGAAATTGTTTTGGTATGTTTCATCCACACGTGTACACCAACAGAAAATCGGTCCAACCAATATTGGAGCTCTAATACAAATTTGAGATATAATGTTTTTAAATAGGAAATAAAAAATTGACCAAAGAATGTGAAAGATAATAATATAAAAAAGTAAGTGTTGTTTATGCCTTCAAATTTACAATTTGGGAAAGTTGCAAATCGTGACACAATTTGCAAAGGTGTCACGATTTTCTTATGTCGAGAGCATGTTTTTTTAGTGTCTAATCGTGACACGATTTTGAAAAAACATGACACGATTTTTAATTTTTTGGGTACGTTTTGAAGATAAGGTTAGTCGTACCTTGGATCATACACACCAACCGTGTCACGAGATTTGATAAAATGTGACACGACTTTGACAGTGTTTGTGTACTATTTAAGTGTTTCAGCTCATTTTTGAAGGGTAAGAGAGAGAGCTTGAAGTGAGAAAAACTTGGGACTGCAAAGGAGGGAACTTTAGGGTTGAAGGTCTTTGTAGTGAGGTTCTATTGGGTTGGGAAACATTGTAAACACCTTGGGTGAGTGAAAATCATTGAGTATTTTGTTCATTGGTGAGATTGGGAAAATGGGTAGAAATTAGGTTTTGTTCTTTGTGAGCTCTTGTGCTAATTTCTTGTAACTCATTTGTATCTTTTTGTATGAACTCTTTGATATATAGTGGATTGAAGAGATCGATCTTTCCCCCATATTAGGTCAAGTTGGACCGAACTGGGTGAACAATCTTTGGTGTGTTTGTTTCTTTTCTTTCTTGCTTTCATATGTTTGTGGGTTTGTGCTTTTCACTTTGATTCCTAGATTAGATCTAGGTGTTGTTGGTATTATTGTTGTTTGTTGTTACTTTGATATTGGTTACCACTTTCCTTTACTCCACGCATCATAGTTTGTATTGGTGTGATGTTTTAGACAAAAATTCACAACACTAAGAGTTAACAAAAATTATTTAAAACATAAAATAGCAAAATTAAATTGTTTTCCATTGATTATCGAGATCATTTAAGGTTTCCCCTTGAAATTCATTCAAAAAGAATATATCCTTTAAATTGAAGAAAATGGTGACTCTAACTTGGATTTTCACCGAAATATATGAGCTTAAAATTCTTAAAATCTACCAACTAAATTAGCAAAAAACTTAAAATTTTTGTAACTTAATTAGAAACAGTTGAAACCTATCTTGATAGGAGGTAATTTACTTTTTTAAGGTCTAAGACAAAAGCCTTGTCTTCCCTAAAAAGTTGGACCTACATCACACGAGCTAGCCAGCCATGAAAGAAATGGGTGGTGGGCACCATGCCAAGACTAGTTTTTCACCTTCTAATTATACCGCCACATATATTTAGATGATTAAGGGGTTTTTTTTTTTTTTGAAGGAATGATTAAGGGTTCCTTTGAAGCTTTGTATGAACGAAAATGTGGCACACCATGGTATTGGTATGACTTATGAGTAAGGAGGATATCAGATGACGGGGGACCCATGCATGATCATATTTGGACAACAATTTTGTCCTAAAAAGTGTAGATAAAAAGCAGATATATGTTGCACAATCCAAGGAGAAAATTTGATCAATAGTTGATTTTAGGCTAAATTATCTTTTTGGTCTTTTAACTATTTAATTAATATCGGTTTGGTCTTTAACTAAAATTTGATTTATTTTGATCCTTTAACTTCTCTCCATTATATATTTTGGTTCTTTCCGTTAGTTTTAATTCAAAAACGTTAGGTTTTCTTCATTTTCTTCTGGAATTTTTTTGGGATTCTTGTTATTGAACGTTGATGGAGATGATATGAAGATGAAAAAGAGGAGAAGAAGATGAAGAAAACCTAACGTTTTTGAATTAAAACTAACGAAAAGGACCAAAATATGTAACAGAGAAAAGTTAAGGGACCAAAATAAATCAAATTTTAGTCGGGGTACCATACCAATACTACCTAAATAGTTAAGAAACCAAAAATACAATCTAGCCTTGATTTTAGTATCTTTGTCTCAGACATCAGAGTTGATTGAGGAGAATATCAAATATATATTCTTCAACACACAGTAGAAAAATAATAATTAAATCTACCAGTATAATTTTATAGTAATAATAATTCTTTTTTTTTTTATTAATCCCATGATTATGTGAGTTGTTCCTAATGAAGATTGAGTGGTGTGGGCAAAGGAGACATGGGAATTGAGGACAAAATTTTCAGAGACAAAATAATGTGTTTGCCACTATGGAGTGGGTTTTACTGTGGAATGTGGAGGGTGCCTATAATAAGAAAACAAATTTGTCAAATTAATGACTTTTCTTGTCTAAGAAGACAAATCAATCTCGAGGGTGGTTGACGGTGGTGAATAATTTCCCGCGAAGGTGGTGGATATCCTCTATAATGTGGTGTTTGACGGGAGGGAGAGATACATGCAAACGACACTATGATGTTAAAGTTACTCCGTATACAAAATAGTAAGAGAGTAAAAGAGTAGAAAGATGAAATATTATGAGTCAGAGAACTTAATGAAGCTCGTGCCTTTGAGCATAGAACAACATATAGCATATTCATTAAGTCTATTCAATGTTGTGATAAGTCCGTCTTTAATTACTTTGTCATTCAGGTTATACTCAATCGACCAACTCTGCATAAGATGAGTTCGACCAAATGGACTAAAACTTGGTACATAACAATTACTGATATAAATAATTTTTTGAAAGAAAGCAAAAAATTATTGATATGAATGTGTCATCTTTATTTTGAATTGCATATATGAAGTTAATTACTATTTTTTTTACAAAATTACGTCTAAGGTCCTTCTAGCTTAACCTCTTTTTTTTTTTATTAGTCCAAATTGGTCTTCTATATTACATTTTGTTTGTACTGTTAGTCTCAATTATTCTCCTGCTACACTGTTGTCTTTCATGTTATACTTTGTGACTATGTGAACCATAAGGATGCTAATACTCTTAGTTCCATTCTAGGCATCTTTGTCACACAGAATTTCTAGTCGATCTTACAACTTTATTCTCGATCGTGCAAAGAAAAAGCTCACTAGTTGGAAAACTTCTTTATCTTTTGTTGGTCACATAACCCCTTTCTCAATACTCCCTCACTAGTATTCCATGATATATTCTACAAATTACTTGTATCACTACTTCCATTTGTGATGATGCTGATAAAACTCGTTAGGACTTTATTTGGGATTGTAAAAGTGATCGTCGTAGATGCAATATGATTTCATGCGAAAATATTTACAAAATCAAAGACTTGATACTTAAACTTACATAATATAGGTTTATGATCCATTTGTTCTCATACTTAAACTTACATGATAAAATTAGTTCATTACATAATTGCTCAATCAAATAAGCTTTGAGTTAAGATATTTAGAGTCAAGTGAGCATGAAAGTATCAAGTCTTCCTCGTGCATTGGCTCTATCTCAGGATCAAGATTGAGGACTTGGTGAGGCTCTGCATCGTGAGATGGTATGGGTATGTCATGCTTGGGCTTCGTCGCATGCTCCTGCCTAGTTGTGACATTCATGCTTATCTTGTTACCTCTAAAGTAGTTGGGGCTCTCGATCTTGAGATGGTCTGAGTCGGTCACGTCTGGCCTTCCTCGCACGCTCCTACCTAGTTGTGACAGTCATGCTCGACATGTTACCTCTAAAATAAATCAAAATATAGAGACAAATCAAAACACTAAACAAAATTCTCAGATAAATCAAAACTCAGCATCCCCGAGTCTATTTCAGATTATAGAATCCAAACAGGATAAAATGATAAATTAGTAGGGTGGTTGAGAAGTATGGTGGGATGCGATAAGAAATTCCTTCTTGTTATCATCTCTACCAAGCCCAAGCCCATATTTCATTTCCTTGTTCAGACAGTGTTGGAGTAATTTCGCTCTCACCGTTTTTCAACTTGGCGTCAACTCATTCCTCTCGTACTAGCAACAGCTACTTGACTCACTCAGTTTCTCTTCGATTCTAGGGTTTTTCAACTTCACCATGTCTTCCCCAACTCTCGACGACGTAATTCTCAACTCTCTTTTTCCTTTCTCATTCATACTTCACTCATCATCTCACTTTTCTCTTTCATTCTTCTCAACAGCAGGAATTTGATTTCGGAGAACGATTTACTGGAACACGTTCAGGTTTTACTTTTCTCATCTCACATGCGAATTCCATTTAATTTATTCAACATTCATTCATTCATTGTTATGTTCTTTAGATACTGTAAGTCATAAGAGGTCTTCTGCTGAATTTGATGATGGAAATTTTGATAATGATCCTTACGGAAAGAAGGTAACATGATAAAATTCTATTTTATTCGAGCATTCGTTTTATCGAAAACCTAAATTGAAAATTGTAATGTTGGCTAATGTTTTAGGCCAAAACGACAGCTGAAGTAGAAGCTGCTTCTGGTGTTGCAACCGGAATGATTTTGTCTCTTCGAGAGAGGTATAGATCGTTTTAAATGTCAATGTTTTGCGAGACTCCGTCCAGTAAACTGTTTCAGCTTAAAATTCTTACTGGATTTTTGTTTTTTTTGTTTGTTTGTTATGTTGAAGTCTTCAAGACTGTAAGGAAACGCTTGATTCGTGCTTGGTAAGTTTTTTTTCTTTAACAATGAATGTTGTTTGCTCAAAGAATTTTAAATTCGAATAAACCATCAATTTGGTCCAAAACTATCACATTCACTTCAATTTAGTGCCTAAATTATGTAAATAAAATAAGTAGTCCCTAAAGTATATAAAATCTGTCAAATTAGTCCTTGCTATAAGATGTTAAGGACTAAATTGACGGATTTTATATAGTTTAGGGACTAAATCAGAGAAAGGGTGGTATTTTAGGGACTAAATTGATGGACTATTCTTTTAAATTATGTTATTGAAGGAAATGGATTGTAGTTATAACTTATAAGTCATGTGATTTATACGTTTTAGTCTTTCGTTTGCCGCATGTATCAAAACATGTTTGTTGCCTATGGAATTTAATGTGCATTTAAGCTCTCCAAATGTCAATACAAACAGGCCATTTAGGGTTAAATTCATGTATGGCTCAGGCTCACATTACAAAGTCATGTTTGTGAACCCTGAATCATGTGGGATAAAATGGTCATAGACATTGTAGTCAAGATCGAGTGCTGGCTCATAGGATCGTACGATTCTACGTCCTACAGCACCTCGACTGTGCTTCGACGTTACTCCGGTTCGTCTTTACCCTTTTTTCCTCTGTTTTTTGCTGTTTTTCCTCTGTTTTCTCTAATTTTTTTTGCTTGGTTCCTCTGTTTTTCCTCTATTTATTTCACTCAACTCTATCAAAAACCTACCGATCCTATTTACGAACCGTGTTACGTTCCTCGTGTTTTACGTTCTTTCACCGGCCGACTGATCCTACGTAGGATCTCGATCCCGACTACATTGAGAGAGAGTTCACATATCTAACTGTTGGATTTGAGTCTCTAAAAAAATTACATATATAACAGTCTAGGTGTAAACAGATCCTCTACGGTTGGAAAATTATCTAGTAGTTTGTTTACTTGCATCTTCTTTTCTTATCAAATATGATTTTTGAATGTCTGTGATTGCTTGCAGTTGATTTTCGACTGCAGAAAATCACAGTCCTAGTTATAGCTTTTTCTTTCCTAAAATTGTTTCCTGGATCGTTGTATATTTAAGAATGAACTTGAGGATGCACAATACGAGATTCAGAATTGGCGCTCTGCATTTCAAAATGCACCATTCATACCTGCTGGGACCACACCAGGTTAGTTTGTACGTGAATTATTTGCTAGTAACATGTAATAGATGTATATCTGAGAAATTATTTCTTTTTGATGCTTTCTAGTAGTACCCAAATTGGTGATTAATTACCTTCAAGCACTGAAATCATCAGTAGAGTCCTTAGCAGATCAGGTTCAGCCATTCAGAATCTAAATTTCTATTTTTTGCTTCAAAATGGTTCCTTATACATTGATCATATTTATTGATCCCTTCCACATTTATATTTGTTATCAGCTTGAAAAGGCAAAGAAAAAGGAAGTTGCATTCATTGTGACATTTGCTAAACGTGAGCAAGAGATAGCAAAGCTGAAGGTAGTTAATATTCAAAAATTTAGGTTACTGTTCTTTATAGCATCTGGATGTGTTGTTTTATTTATTTTGCATCAACTATAGTAAATCCTTTTCCCCAAGAGAGAATATATAATTAACAGAATAAGAAGAACTTGGAGCGTAGTTGGTCTTTTCTCTCACTCATTTACATCTAACAACTAGAATATCTGATATTCATTCTCTATACATGATTTTATTTATCCCAAACACGTTGTCTACTTGAGTTTCACTATATTTTGCTTGTTTGATACTCCCTCCACTCCAAAATAAGCTTTGCTTTAGCAAAAATAATTTGTTCCCAAACAAGTGTCGTTTTGCTTTATCAATGCAACATTAATTAATTTACTTCCTTAAAAAAAAGTTAATTAATTTACTTCAAATTTACACTCAAATTAATATCATGTGCTCAACTTTCAAGTCATTATGGTCCTGTTTGTTTAAGATTTTTTCAAAATCATTTTTCATGTTTTAGTTGTGTTTGTGTGTAATCTTTTCCCAAAAATCATTTTGTTATACTAACTAGCACCTCGGCACAGTGTGCATTCAATCCATCTTATCTTTCAAGCAATACTTATAGAGCTTACTTTCCAGCCATGTTTTATGGAGCTTACTTTTTTATTGTTGTTATCTCCTGTTAAAAGCATTATTTTATGATAAGCTTAAATCATAAGCAGTGGAACATTACAAAATATAGCATTACTATATATTTGTTGTAAACGAAAATATAGTAGAAAATAGAAATCTTAGAATATCTTTAAAATATATTTTGGTTTCAATTTGTCATTTATTGAGGAGGCAATTTTATGAGTTGTTTATTGATTTCATTGTTTATTTTTATTTGATTCAGTATTTAGTTTGGGTTAGCAATTTTATGAGTTTGTATTGCCAATACTAAACACTAATACTATAACCAGTACTCTAGGAGTTGTTCTACTTCTAACTAATAGTATTTTGTAACCAAAAGTAACTACCATGTTTTAATTGAATCTTTTTCTGTACAATTTTTCCCACAACACAGTTTTTAACAAATTTAAATTTAAAAATGTAAAACATGAATATTGAAACTGAAATTTAGATAAGTTTTGATAACAGGGTTATTATGAAACTGAAACAAGCGAATCATATTAAAACAAACATTATACAATACAACATACATACAATGATACACAACAGAAAATTAACGTGTCCGTCATTTCGCTGGTCATCACAATGATTCTAATACAATGTTATTGAGAGCCTTTTTTTTCTCTCTTCCTCCTCTATCTAAACCCTATTATTACAACACATTTCACAATTCGTTATAGGAACTGTATGGAGGCCAAGAGTCAGGAATTTTGAAACCGATTCATTCTGGTCTCAGCATTATAACCTTTCCATATGATTGTTGAGTCGTGATCAGAAAGTTCAAATCTATTTTCATTTTCCATATGTCAGGTGTTTGTATTTTAAAATGATTTATTAATATTTGAATGTTAATTTGTTTATTAATATTTTACAGATGTTAGTGGTTTATATCAATGTATGCTAACATAGTTTATTTTTAGAATTTAATTTTGTTTATGTGTCTTCTAAACAATTCCAGTCTGCTGTACGGGACCTCAAAGCTCAACTCAAGCCAGCATCAATGCAGGTATTGTTTACCACACAAGTATTTGAGTTTATATCTAGATAAATTTGTTTCTTGATGATTCATCATTCTTATTAATATGAGAAGGGCAAAATAGATTTCCAACTTTGTTGAGCCACTTCGATATTTGTTTGACTTGTTTGTTACTTGTATTTCAGTTTTTTATTGCATTTATGTTGTATGGCATTTAATAGGAGAAGTGATTGCACAATATTATTGGATGATTTCATGCTAGGGCCGGCGATGTTGCACGACGGG
>Ga0209282_1002479_pt1 | contig 10696 bp, 8 predicted proteins | sample Mtrugardesep15_FD_187529 | JGI IMG/M metagenome (GOLD analysis project Ga0209282, IMG submission 187529) | Root nodule microbial communities of legume samples collected from California, USA - M. trunc garden sep15 (SPAdes) (version 2) | ecosystem: Host-associated > Plants > Roots > Nodule...
CTCTGTCATAGATAACATTATTTCCTGCGAACCTCCCTAATCAGTATCACCACCTACTTCTGAACAAACTAACCCTTCCCTAAAACATCTAACATCTGATGTGGTAATCCCACTAACAGTTGCTCAACACCATGAAACCATACAAGTGTGTAGTAATTCACTAGAGGACTCTTCAGATGAGTCGTCTGACTCATCTAGAGCTGCCTTGCTAGAATGGTTATTTGAAGTCCTTAAGAAAATGGATTTAGTTGATCTCATAAAGAATGTTGCCAGGAAAATAGAGGTTCCAAGACCACCTACCATTGCAGATACCATATATTCAACCAAAAAATTAAGGCATTAGGTTTATTGGTCATCTATATGCTTTAGAAGTACACATGGATCAATTAAATACCTTTCGAAGTACAATGAAGCTTCAATCAAAAACCTCGAGACACAGATTGGGCTAATTTCTACACAACTTACAAATAGGTCTAGAGTAGGTTTTTCAGGATCCACTTTAGGTAATTCGAAAGGGGAAAGTTGTAGATTAGTGGTAGACAAAGAGGAGTTAGAAAACACAGAAAGTGATAATGAGGATGAGGAGTCAAAAGAGTATAGTGCTAGTGACAAGTAAGAAAAGGAGGAGGACTCTAAAGAAGTAGAGTCTAATATCCAAGAGTTTCAGGAGAAGGTGATTAAAAGTGTAGACATTCCTAGGCAAGAAAGAAAATTCCGGAAGAGATCCGAACACTTGCATAACCATCTCAAATAGATTTCAAATCTATTATGTAATCAAGAGGTACTTCATTGTACCTTTTTGTTGTGCTCATATGTGCACCACTATCTCAAGATTTTCAGTTCTTAAATATTTTAGAGTGGTCAATCAATTATTAAGGTGAATGAGAAAGCTCCTCTTTGTGGTTGATTTAAGGGTAATACAAATGGTTGCTCTTCTTGTTATGACATTGTCTTTTGTATGCATAGCTTCAATTGTTGGTTATTTTTCATTTTTCGTTGGGAATGTGACCGTTTTTTAAGGTAACTTAACGACCACTGTTATATTCATTGAAATTACTTTTGATAAAGATTGATGTTGTTTTTGGCTGGAATTTGATTTCTTTATTGTGGTGAAGACTTTCAATAATTCATAATCTATTTCTTGGAGAATAAAAATAACGTCAAAAAAGAAAGAATAAAAACAGGTGGAGCAATGTTTTGCAATTGCGCTCTCAGATTTTTTTCCTCAAGTAATGAAAACAATCTCAAATAAAATTAGTTATTCTCATTTTATTAAAAAGAATAGAGGATTGCACAATTATGAAATAAAATAATAATATTTTAAAAATAATATTATTTTATTTTATGTGTATCTGAATCTTTATAGCCAAGGCACAACCATATTATTTTAGGTTAAATGACTTTTACCCCTTCCATTTGGGGACTTTTGGTTTACCCCCCTATTAAGAATTTTTTTGGAGATTCCACTCTGTAAAATAAAGATTATTTGGCTTACCCCTCTACAGCCAACAGTCAATATCTGACTGGATAAATTTGATGATTTAACATACTAACTGTGTAATGATGGGTGACGTGGCATTGACACGTCGTAATTTTTTATTTTCTATTTTTTTAAAAATGTTAAAACAATGAAATACCTAAAACACCTTTAATGATAAATTAAAAAAAAATCTCATTTATTTTCCACTCTTCTTCTCCTGCGTAAATAAATCCCCTTCTCTCTTCTTCCTTCTCTTCTCTCCCATCTTATGTTTTCGTTCATCCTTTTCTTCTCTTCTATTAACAAAAACAACAACATCACATCATTCCTTCACAAAATCCCAATTTTATATCCAATCTCAATCCTCCATCATCTTCAATCTCTCCCAAAGACCCATTTTCTAACATCCAAAACCCCGAATTTCTTAAAATTTTCTCTTTCCAAAACTTCAAACAAGATCGAAATCCTACGGCTGGGAAGAAAAATTTCTCAAAATCGAATTTGGTGATGAAGGGGGAGAGAAATAATGAGTTTTTTGGGTTTGAAATCTTCGCACGGACCATGAAGCTCAGGAAGCTGTTCAATGTTTCAACAGAACTTACATTGACACATCTATGATTACTTGTGAGGTCGGTCCGACGGCCTGTTTCTTATTTTCATGGATGATTTAATATTTTATTACTCAAACTCAAACCACTCTATTATTATGTTCTCAGCTGGCGCCTTTGGATTTCGATTATGGTGCTGCAAATAATGACTTCGCCCAACGAACCACATTTTCATTGGTCATGTTACCAACAAAGACTCTTGTTAAAAAGAAAAGAGTTTTTGATCCCTGTCGACTCTTTATCTTTTATTTGCCATTGACAACCACGCATGAGTGTGTATATATATACATTCCCTACAAGAAAGAATGAATGCTTTCGACAATTATAATAACTACTAATGTTTCTTGTTATTTCTACATGTGTGTGGTGTTGTTATTTTTGTTCCAGTGAGAAGGAATTAGAAGAGCTTTTCAGCCCCTTTGGTACTGTCACAGAAGTTCGTTTTGTTCTTAGCCGACTCACCAAGAAGGAATTAGTTTTTTTTTTTTTTCATCGGTTTTCGACCCATCAAAAGTGGGCGTCTAATTCGACGTGTGTAGAGACATGTGAACTGAGTAAGCGTTGTTGCTCTTGAGAATCGAACCCAATATTCTTCAAATACGTTATTGGAAGGAACTTCTTGCTACTCGAGCTCAAACAATTTTTTTTTCTTTACTTTTGATAACAACAAAGATATGGTGGTTATAATTACATTAAAAACACAATTTTCTTTAGATAAATTAGATTTGAATCCTCTCAATTATTTAAAAAAGTTACAAAGATTGTATGAATAATCTTACAATTAAAATGTATTGAATTCTACTCATAATTCTTATAAGTTGCAAAGTTTATTGTATTTTAACGATAAGATGACCCACATAATCCGATCAAGTTTATTTAACAATTAAGAAAATCTAAATTGTGGATAAAGAAGAAATCGAAAAAGATTATTAAAAGAAGAAAAAAACGGAAAAAGACAAGTAAAATGTGTAGTGACCCCACTTACATTATCTTGTCCAAGAAGAAAAAGTGAGAAAACGACGCTACCACAAAAAGTAAATAAAATGAAACTAGCGTTATAAAACAAGCGTTGACAAAAATAAAATAAACGAGTAACAAAAACAAAATGAATTCCGGCGATATCCCTTCTCCGTCGACGACGGAGGATTCATCACCACCGCCACCATCACCACCATCATCAATCCTAATCCCTAATCTCCCAAACGAAGTATCACGAACAATTCTCTCAATGATTCCTTACGCACATCACGCTCGTCTGAAATCAATTTCCAAATCATGGAAATCTGCACTTTCATCGAAATCATTTCTCAACAATCTCTTACTTCATAACCGTAACAGTGTTATTTGTATATTCCCTCAAGATCCTTCAATTCCTACGCCGTATCTCTTCGACGTTAACGCCGTCGCGTGGTGTCCACTTCCACCTATGCCATGTAACCCTCACGTTTACGGTTTGTGTAACTTTGCCGCCGTTCCGTTTGGTTCTCATGTTTACATCATCGGTGGATCGGTTTTCGATACTCGCTCTTTTCCGATTAATCGTCCTTCGTCTTCTTCGTTGGTGTTTCGTTTCAATTTTCGTGATTTTTCGTGGGAGAATCGTGCTTCCATGATTTCACCTCGTGGAAGTTTTGCTTATGCGGTGATTTCGAATTCCGGTGAGATTGTGGTTGCCGGAGGTGGATCGCGGCATTTGGTATTTGGAGCGGCGGGATCGAGGATAAGGGCGGTGGAGCGTTATGATGTGGAGGAGGATCGGTGGGAGGAAATGGAGCCGTTGCCGTGTTTTCGTGCGGGGTGTGTTGGGTTTGTGGAGAGGGGAGAGAGGGAGTTTAGGGTGGTTGGTGGTTATAGTGGTTCGATGACGGTTTCGGGGGTGTTTCCGGTGGATGAGTATTGTAGAGATGCGGTGGTGATGGGATTGGAGGATGGTTTATGGCGTGAGGTTGGAGATGTGTGGGGTGATGGAGAGAATGTTAGGGCTGGGAAGATTGTTGTTGGTGATGATGATTGTGGCTCTCCTTTGGTTTTCATGCTTGATGTCAATGAGATTTTCAGGTACTTACTCGTTTTGGATTTGGTTAGTTAATTTGTTGCTATAAGTATTAAGCACTTCTCTGAATCACATGCTTGTTAGATTTTGCTTCAATGTTGCTGATTTGTGTATGAATTTCATACTATTAAGTTTGGTATGTTTAGGCTTTGATTTGTAACAATTCAGGGTGAAATCAAGATATATTTTGAATTCTTTGTTGTCTTTTGACACTTATAGCATTTGGACATGCGTTGGAATTTCTTAGACCGACATTTCCCATTCAACTTGTTCATTGCTTTGTTCCAATAATCAGGCATGAAGACAAATGGTTATTTCTTAGATGACATGTGTTTAGTGATCAATGTCATCTCTTGACTGGAAGTGTGATCAATGCCATACTATTAAGTGGTTGGGCGGGATTGGGTTGTAGAGATTTAGGCTTTGATTCGGATATTACAAAAGAATGTTAGAAGATGTGGGACTGCTTACATCATGTTAATACTTATATTCTAAGCTCTGTAACTAATTGTGGCAATGTGCATAAATTATTAGGATAAAAAAGTGCATCATGCAGGTGTAGTGCTTCATGTGTCTGTCATTCACAATATTTATTTGTTCATTTTGTTCGGTGACAATGTGTATACTTAAATTAATACTGTAGTATGAAGCATAAATGTCGAGAATAAATATTCAGATGTTTGTGATATTGAAATAATGTGATGCCTTGAAGTCTGGAATGGCTTGAACATGAAGCACACGAGACTCTCAATTATGGAGAGCAGGTGCTGGCATATAGAATAATAGAAATTTAAGACAAATGCATGTAATCACATTTATTACTGTGGTATGTGTGAAGTATTGTGTTTCATTGAACTTGAACATTTCTTCCTTCTGTGGATCTTGATCAATGTATAGATGTGACAAGCATAACCAAAGCTATGCTTTACTGGTCCATGATTATGTGGTGGAGAATGTTCCTAACTTACCTTTCGCCAGTCGATTTGAGATACAATCAATGTGTTAGGACCTAGTATGAAAGTGTGTTTAAGTAATTAGTAGGTAGTTAGTTAGGTTTAAGTAGAGTATTAGTAAGTGGCCCATTAGGATTAGGATTAAATAATAAGAGGCCCATGCGGTGTAAATACTATAATGTTCTCTTTATTTGTAAATGTTAGGACCTAGTATGAAAGGGTGTTTTAAGTAATTAGTAGGTAGTTAGTTAGGTTTAAGTAGATTATTAGTAAGTGGCGCATTAGGATTAGGATTAAATAATATGAGGCCCATTCGGGTTAAATACTAGAATGTTTTCTTTATTTGTATATAGGGAAATTCTTAGGAGTTTTAGAGTATGACGGAATAAGTTTTCTGTTTAGGGCCAGAGTAGGATTCCTCTCTGAGTTGTGTTGCAGCGTTGCTATGTGAGTAGTTAGAGAAACTATCTCTTCTACTATTTCACTATTTTCATTCGTATCAATAAAGCATCCTATTTTCCTTAATTACCGTATGTTTCATCTTCCCTTGGTTGTGTTACTAGAATGTTCTCTTTATTTGTATATAAAGGGGAATTCTTAGGAGTTTTAAGGTGTGTTTGGATTGAGGGTTTGAGAGGGGAGGACTCGCTTTTATTTTTTAAATTACGAACAATGTAAAATGTTTTTCTAAAATACATTAAGTGTTTTTGAAGTATTATATGATTATTTATCATGTTGTTAATTCAATTTTCTAAAAATCATTTTATAATGTCCATAATTTACAAAAGAAAACTAAGCCCTCCCCTCCCTTTCCCTCCTAAACCCTCAATCCAAAGACACCCAGTATGACAGAATAAGTTTTCTGTTTTGGGCCAGAGTAGGATTCCTCTCTGAGTTGTGTTGGAGCTTTGCTCTGTGTGTAGTTAGAGAAACTATCTCTTCTACTATTTACTATTTTCATTTGTATCAATAAAGCATCCTATTTTCCTTAATTACCATATGTTTCATCTTCTTCCTTGGTTGTGTTTCTATTAATTCGTTGGTAGGATCTATTGGTTCCTATCACAATGCTGCGTTGATTCCACACTATAGGAAAATGGATGATGAAGCTTTGCTAGAAAATACTGAGACTGAGATAGTTAACTGTTTTGTTTAACTAACTTGCTTATCAATCATCTAGCGGACCAAAAATGGAATGCTTGCCAATTTATATTGCTCTTTGTTAGGACCAGTTGGATCTATCACTATGTTGTATACACACATCCTGATTGGTTTTTGCGCTTTTTAAATTTTCTTTATCCATTCATATAAATCCCTGTACTCTGTTGCTTGAACTTCTTGCAACCCATATACATAGTAGAACATACAATATTCTTGATGGCTAAGGCTTTGCTTTGTTTGCTCGCAAACTACAATTCCAGAACTTCTGAAGTTGTAAATCTGTAATTCACTTTTCTATGAATACAACTTGCAGATATGAAATGTTCTCAAATCGTTGGGTATATGAGACTCGTGTGCCAAAAAGACCTCCCCGTGGTTCAGCCTTTGGTGTTGTTGTCGTAGCTGGCGAGCTGTATGTATTGACACATTTATATGATGATGATTTCACAGAAAGCCGAAGGTCCAGATCCTACAAGAAGACAGGAACAATGTGCTTTCAAATCTATAATCCGAAAAAGAAGTCATGGAGAACAATGGTCACAAAATCACCTTTCACTCGCCGTGTAGATATTACTAGTGCTGTATTGAGCACAATTGGTCTGTGAATTGTGGTACATCTTATTTTTATAGTTTAGGCATCTCTGCCAAATTCATTGTGCAGCACATCATTTGACCACCGGGTTCCGTGCAGATGGCTTATATTTGTGTATTTCTGTGTTTAGTACATCTCTTGACTTGATCAGAGTATAGTTCATTTTGTATTAGCTGATACCATATAAATATGCATATTGATCAGCTATTATTGAAGTGTGTTAAACCTTGAGTACTGAATATATTGTAATGGATGGATATATAAATAATTGTGACTTGTAAATTGTTACTTTATTTTAAACTTTTAAGATAAAGTAGTTGTAAATGTAGTTCTGCTTTTGAGATCATCCTTGTCCGACTCGCAAAGGGTGCTGCTGCACCCTCGAGCTTAGTTTTATCTCTGTTTTTGGTTTTTCTTTTTTTCTTCTTTAGCCAATGTACCAAAAAAGAATGTAGTTCTACTTGGCGCACCTCTCCCATCTTATCCTTCACTTAATAGGACAACTGAATTCAGTTTGCTCGAGGTGACCGTCAAAATTGGAGTAATTAAGATGGGATAACAGATAGGAATGTTTCTGAATCTAAAAATAAACCGTCAAAAAGGTTTTATCATGTATGAGGATTTTGTTTCAAAATAAAATATTGTATAAACAATTTACAGTCCTGTTAAAATGATGTATACATGAAAAAAAAAATGAATGAGTAGTTCGATTTTCCAGTTTTACCAAAATCGGTGCAGTTGGTTTTCATTGGTTCTCAATTCTCATTCATTCTTAGTCCAATAATTGACTCAGACCAAGTCATATAACCGATTCTTGATCATATACTAATCTAATTTCCTCTAAGAAAAGAAAAGTTCAAGCAAATTTAAACGTCGTTATTTCTTTTTTTTGATGAAGTATTCTTCTTGTGATTCTGTAGGATCCTTCTTGCATTCGTACACTATTAAATTGACCTATTACCAAAGCATGAAATTGACCCCAAAGTCATGAACCATCATCACCTTCTTAGTTCTTGTTTTAGAATATGTTAACGACTACAATATTTTTCAGAATTGTAGTATTCGTCTTATATTCAAAAGGATTGTAGTATTTTACTTTAGAAGTATGACTTGACCTTTTCTTATTGTTTTTTTAAAAGTTTTAGATGTTTAAATAATTTAATAACTAGTTATTCATATCAAATACCACTTACAAGACAAAAAAAAAAAGGTTTTATACACATATCAAAAAGAGGTTATAATACAAACAGATGATACAAAAAATAATGTTACAAAATGTCGACCAATAACTTCAAAAATATACACTGTAGTACTGCATGAGGATTATGTATAAGATCAGATTCATCACAACAGTGCCAAAAATTGTAGCATGTAAAACCAATTAGTATATGTATATAATACCAAAACTTAAAATATACGGAGTATGAAAATTATTGCAAAATTTATTCTAACATTCAACTGGTTTTTTATAACATAAAGAAAGTATTTAGTCTTGTTCATTTTCAAACATTTGTTACGTGTGGACTATAGGCTATAGCACCTTAAACTGAAACCATTCGCGGTCAAATAAACGTTTCAAACAATGCTATGTTAAGGAAACAACATGAGAGACATGTCTATATAAAGACCCCTTCATAACATTTCATATCACAATCTCATTAATATCACAGTTCTATACCAAAATATTTAATCACATTACTGCAAAGTACAAAAGAAACATTTTTTTCTTCTTTAATTAATTTGTTTTATTGATTTACTTTGGAAGATAAGATACATGGCTTTCTCTTATAAGAAGATGCTCTTCACAGTTCTACAGATTTTGTTGATCTTGTTTACTATTTTTATTGCTTCCCCTCAATCTGGAGTTGCTTGTAGACCATTGTTGGTACATAATGAATGGTCGAGTGAATATGGGCTTGTTTGGCAATTGCTTTCAAACAACCCTGCGCCACCGTCAGGCGGAGGAGACCTCACTCATCCCTAAATCATTTTTTCCATATAGACAAAAGTTTGTAAATTAATGGTTATATTAATATTTTCGAACTTCTGACTTCAATTAAGTTCATTCAGTGTTACTTATAGTAGTTCACTAACCGAACTATCTTGCAATAAGATGTATTAATTTGTGGATTTCGATTCTCTTTGTAATAAAAAAAATGTATTTATTTGCAATTAAATGTTTTTTTGGTACAATATATATGTACAATTTATTATTAGAGTGATTTAATTTGTATATAGGCATAAGTTTAATTTTTTATGGATTAAATAGAGTAGCATTTGCATTGAAAGTTATGCAGTCGATGCACTAAAAGTTTAAAAAACGTCATTTTCAATTTAAAATTTTTTCTTTTAGTTTTTTTAATCATGTGCATGAAAGACACTGGTGCATAATTTCATTTTTAAATTCAAATAGAAATTTAGTTCGTTTGTCCGATAAAAAAGATGTTTTAATGTATATACAAATCAATCACCATTAACCTCAAATTCTTGAGACCTTACATGAGGTTGGAGTAATTTAGCAATGACATTCTCCTTGGCAAAACTTTCACTAGTGTATGTTTTACATGTAAACCTTTTTCATACCAGATTGATGTTCATTTTAGTTCTCTAAAACGTTATTTATTTAAGAAACAAGATTTGTGGATCTCGTTGAAATGTTTTATCTCATGTGGGAATTCTCTCAATACAAACAAGATTTGTGCAAATTGATAAGAATCAATCGACATGGTGACAGAATAAATTCGACCACTATGAGGAGTAGACAAGGGATATAATAAATTTGGGAGGGTTTATACGAATTCTTCAAATATAATATGTTGTTATAATATTTTTAAAATTAAAAATATATTAATCATAAACATTAATTTATCACTCTCTAAAAAAAATACACTTTTAAAAAATGTGAAATATTTCTTAATTTTCCTTTATATTTCTCACCTCCCAAAGTCCTTTATTCTCTTCCCTTCTAAACTCGCAAACAAAGCCTAAAATACCAAAATAGTATTCTCTATCAAAACTTGTACAAGACCAAAAGTTATTCATTACCATAAAATTTTATCATGTGTTGTTCTATCTTATAATGTGTTGTTCTTGTGTTGTTATGTCCAGTACTTACTGTTTAAAAGATCGAACACATTCTCACTAAGTGAGCAGTTGCTCATCGAAGAGTAATATTAAAATCTATAACGAAAATAAACGAGTTTAAGCTAGATTTCTCACTATTCCAATTATATCACTTATTTAAATTATTGTATTCAGAATTTTGTCTTTATTAAAATATTTATCTAAACAAAATCAGTTTAGTCCCGTTAAAATAGAAATAATTCCAGTATTCAATAAGAGCAAATATATACATATACGATAAAATAAACATACAACTAAAAGCAGACATATAAACACGTTAGTATCCGTCTGAACGCGGATTTATAATAACATATTAAATACAAAAAACACATAAAATTTCAATGCACACAACTAGCATCTAACCGAGTACTTTGAAGATATATCTCCTGTGAAATGAACATGTGTGAAACCAAAAGAATAAATAAATTCTGTCTCCGTGAGCATAACTCAGTTGGCAGGGACATGCATTGTTATATGTAAGGGCTGGAGTTCGAACCCCGGACACCTCACTTATTCTCCTTGAAAAAGGTGAATTCTAGCCGCTAAATGATTGAAAAAAAAATAAAAAAATAAATCCTTAGCTAGAATGAACACTGCCATGTTGGTTTGACTTGTTAACTGCTCGTGGTTTGAAGATGTTTAAATTGACTTTTAATTAAACTGAATCTTAAACAAGTAACTTGGACGCCAAACATCTAATTAAGTATGAGTCAAAGGAGAAAGTCA
>Ga0209282_1002480_pt1 | contig 10695 bp, 4 predicted proteins | sample Mtrugardesep15_FD_187529 | JGI IMG/M metagenome (GOLD analysis project Ga0209282, IMG submission 187529) | Root nodule microbial communities of legume samples collected from California, USA - M. trunc garden sep15 (SPAdes) (version 2) | ecosystem: Host-associated > Plants > Roots > Nodule...
CATTGATTTAAAATGGAGTGAATATGCAAATAATAAAATACATGTTAAATTTTTGGAAAATAAAATAATAAATATGTTTGTTATAGTGGAAGACACATGACTATTTTCTATTGGTTAAGGATAAATTGCCCATGAATTTTCAAAGGTAGCCTCACCTTAATCGTTTGGTTTGTAGTATAAATGTAATTAAGTAGCAGCATTTGATACGGCTATATCCTGTAAATCCCTACGTTTCAAAAGTTTGAAAATTGCATACACGGATTAGTGAAAAGACATGATTATTTTATTAAACAAACATATTTAACCTTTTTATTTAAAGGTAAACTAACATGTTTTGTGGCTAAATTTTTTTTAAAAAAATTACTACCAATTTGATGAGAATAGGAAATATTTTGTTGTTTATGTTAAAGGCATGAGGAAAAAGCTAATCATAGCAGCAGCAGCAGGAAGGAGGACAGGAGATATTTTGGGTGGCGGGACCAGAGTGTTTTGAGGACTATAATGTTCTGACAATAAATGTAGGCTCCATATGTCAAAAGAAAATTTCTTTCTTGCCTTTCCTATTCACACAAGTAAATAAGAAATAACCTCCTTTAGTGGTAGTTAATTATCGTTAAAAATAATAATTAACTGTCGTTGACCTCAATTTTTGGTTCAAGGCAGTAAACTTCCTTAAGGCAGTATACACATCCAATACCCAATTGCTTTCAACTATTACTGATCCCTCTTTCTCTCTCGTCGATGAATATTGGATAATCACACGAGAATAACCTGAAGAATTGTCGGAAGAAAACTCCTGAATGTGATGATTTAATTTTTTTATGAAAAAATGGAAAATAAAAATTAAACTCAATTCCTTCAAAAAAAAATAAAATTAAACTCAATTGTTCATTATACAATCGATGAGTGGAAAGTGAAAAAGGAAGAAGAAGTGGCTTGGGGAAGAAAGATATAGAGTAGATGATTGTGTACATATAGAAAATATAAATCTCTATGAGGGGTAGCCATTGATGATTGTGGCAGCCATTAAAATCTGGAAAAAACATTATTTTATGATGTTGAATTTAATATTTAAATGCTCACCCAAAAATGTAGTAATGAACTTGAATCATGTTGTTTTATTTTTGTTATTTTTAATTCAGTCAATAAGAGGTTGCTGCAGAATTGGGTTAAAAGGTTGCTGCAAAATCTCAGTTGTTTGCGAGGAAGAAGACCCTGTACTAAGAATAAGAGGAGAAGACAGAAAAAGGTGTTTGTCAGCTGTAGTTAACTACCGGTCAGTTTCTAGCGGTAGTTAACTGTTGCCGGCTTACTCAGCGGCAGTTAACTACCGCTGGAGGCATTTAAGTATTTTACTTATGTCAATGTGAACTTATCAATGTCAGAAAAGCAATTTTCATGTCAAAAATTCGCATTTTACGTATGTGTCAAGCAGCTTTTATTAAAAAATGAGTAAAGAAAATAGCAAGTTAACTTTGTAAATTCAGTTTATGAACGTTAGAGTTATTGTCATACTGAAGTAAGTGTCACATATAGTCTAGAGGGGAATAGATCCTCTAAAAAAAATCATGTCTTTTATGTTTTAACATTCTACTATTGAATTGAAAAATGCGAGAATGGTTTTTAATATAAAAAATGAGAGGGAAGAAGTTCAATGGTGAGATTGTTAACATATGAGAGACATTGAAGAAAAACAATTGAGATTGTTAACATTTGATATGTCAATATATTTAAGTAAAAGTTGACGGCTAAGATTATGGTTTGATTGATGGACGTTGATTTAGCGAAAACAAGATAAAACAAATATAAGTTGAATTTTGATGCACCAAGTGTAGGTGTCCTTTTTCTCTTAAATTGACACCAATTGTATCAGAGTTGCAATGTGAGCACAATCACAAGTAATACCAATGAGTTTCTACTTACGAAGAGTGACACCAATAGTTAAAATTTTGAATATTTTTCAAAGGATAATGTTTCATGTACACACATTTTTTCATACACACATTGTACCACTCCCATGTGATAGTGTATGAGAGACATAAAAGGTGAGTTTTGTATGTGTGGGGACCACATGAACACATGTCACAATTGTATGTGGGTGTACAAGTGGTACATGCCACCTAAGGTGGTCTATGTATCATTACCCTTTTTCAAATGTCCGTCCATCATAGACCATATGCAATGGTTCCCAACCCTAAAAATCGTCCAAAATTTGCACTACATTTTTAAACGTAGTTATATATTCGAAATTTCAAAGCATTCTAGTATACTCGAAAAACTATTCAAAATCACCAATTCAAATCACTTATAATCATTCCATTAAGGTAATTTGAATACTGTATAAACTAAATCAGTTGCTCTTTATTTAACATGGTAAATAGCATTGTAGTCATCTTTTAAAAGCATAAGTTGCTAGTAACTTTAAAAATAAATTCAGTAGCATATTTGATGTATAAGATATGAGTATTGAACTATGTTTACAACTTCTTTCAGAAGTTCGTCCTTTCCAATTGGTTATCCAAGAACAATCTCTGTAGTAGTAATGACAGTTAATTAGTGAATGCTATAAGAAAAGTTAATAGTTAATTGTTCTTGTCAATATGATGAAACAGATCCCTTTCTTTCGCATGTTAGTATTTTGATGCTTTACTTCACTTCCAAAGGCTTAGGGGTACCAGAAAAACTAAACCACTGAGGCAGAACATGGTGACATCAAGTAGCATAATAGTATAGAATCCTAGAAAGAGTACTTGTTTTGATTGAGCTATGCAACTTGTTGAGGAATCCAGCTTAGTAGTGAGCTTTACGAGAAGTAAATTCACTGGGAATCAACCAATCAGGCTGCATCTTCAGCTCCAGTCATCTTCATGACAAAAACCTCTGAAATGTAAAGACACAAATAAAGCTTTTACAAATTGCAGATTGAGCAACAAACAATCATCTCTGATTATGGCAAATATAATGACACGATCTTGAGGCTCAATGCCTATATAATTTTCAAGTTGGGGACTTAGTTTTAACAGATCTAGAACTCATATCCGGCCATGATAATTTCTGCCAAGGACAAAAGCCAGTCCAAAATCTACAAACAATTGTTATCAACAGTGGATTACAGAAAATAGCGGAACACAATCTGCTATATGAAATGCAAATAGTGTTGCAAGCAAATAGCGGAAGCCACATAGGTTCTGTATTAAAAGGTTTACGTATGGGTACGCATATTTCCAGACAAACTTGTTACAGTAAGACCTACTGAAACGTGTATGGGTTTGGGAAATGGATCTCCCGAATATAGGGTGGCTGTCATTAAACCCGGTAAAATACTTTATGAAATGGCATCAAAAAAATTTCTATTATAAAAACAGGTCATGTTATGTATCCAAAAAAAAAGGTCATGTTTAGCACACATGCAGATTCTTCAGTTTTATTATTGTTAAAAACCCTAAAATTCTCTTTCCGCTATTGCCACTACCTCAGCTACCAGAAACTGGAATAGCAGCCACTGTTGTCCTAATAGTGAAACTAGAACAGCATTGCGGTTTTCATAGCAAACTCATCAAAATCCGCTATTCTATAGTACCGCTATTTAACAACGCTGCTACAAACTTTAGGGAAAATGTGTGGAGATCTTAATGTGTGAGGAATTTGCAATGAATTACAGAAAGAACATTCAACAAAAAAGAATATGTATTTGATTTAATATTATCTGCATACAGTCAACTGATTCTATGTAACAAAAGAATTCCTATATGTAAAATCAAAGACAGCATAATTCTAAGAAATTTGGTCGTTAAAAAGATAAAACTTTAAAGAGAATATTAATGTAAGCATACCAATGTTTCCAGAAAACGGTGCCTTAAACCTTCACCAGGTGTGCTTCAGCCACAGAGGAATTCAGATCTTCTCGAGACTGCGATCTCCTACTTTGCAGACGCATCTGACTTCGATGGGGAGACCAGAAGGCACCCATATTGATATTACTGCTGTCAAACTGCATCTGCCCTAAACTATTTGAGGAATAACTGTGTGATACGCCACTAGCTGATGGGTGCAAAGAAGACCCAGCAAGCTGGATGCCACCATTGTTATCAACAAAACCATGGCCGAGGCCAAATGGACTTCCTTGTGAATCTGCAACTGTTGGGCTTAGCGGCATCTTTATTCTTCCATCCTCTGCAGCACCGACGGTGTAAATGACATCAAAGGTCAATTCTAAAAGGATTATTGAGTACATTGCATACATACAGAATGCATAATTTATCCCAAAGCAACAGCTAGGTTATATACATACAAAAACCAGAATCATCCGCAGAATATTGAATAATGGGGATCGATAGGATTTGTGACAACTGCAACCTTTTGATATATGATCAGAATGCAATAATAAAAGTTTTAGAAGTAAAAATTTATCAGGATGTATAATTGTGATGGCCATTAAACTACATTTAATAGTAAAAATTTAACATATAATTGGTATTTGGTAAGCATCTTGGAAAAGCTTTAAACCAAACAATTCATCTGTGAAGTTATTATTGGGTAATCAGGAACCGGTGTTTGTGTAAATAGCTTACCAGAGCATATTGGACTCCATCGCTGAAATCTAAAAGGAGATTGAATATTAAGAACAGAAGCACTGGAACCACTGTTATGCCTGAAAATTGGAAGATATTGCCTCCGGAAAAATCTTGGCTTCCAATTGCCAACACATGATAAAGCACAAAGAAGGACAATAAGAGAAAACAACACAATAGCAATAAGAATAGGAGGATTTATTTTCGTCTGGAGCAATTCAAAGTTCCGAAGCCCGAATCCAGTGGAATATGCCTTCCCAGCTTCTAACAATGCAACCCCAAGTGTCCAAGTGATGCTGCCAGAGCCAACAGAAATTTGATTATCATTAATATGCAAACCCTCTCTTAGTAGTGAGGCAATGTATGGTGCCCTAAAGCAGTACTGCTCAATAAAGGGCTGAGGTGCAACACTCTTCTTTGCAACATCCCATCTTTTTTCGCAAAAATCCTCACCCTTTTTCAACACATCATCAAGTGTGGCATCAGAAGACAAGTTGAAAAACCGATAAACAACATAAAATCCAGAAATCACATAAAAGTGGCCGTACGGACGAGGAAGATTTTCTCGCAAAGCACAAGGCGTAACTCCGCAATCAAGTTCTGGACTGAGATTGGACCATTCAGACAAATTGACGACAACTTTTGCAAGTCCACTGCATTGTTGCCAATTAGGAGCACCAACAAGCACTAACGAAGTTCCCAGGCCTCCTTGCTTACTCAATCGTTTCTCATTAACACCAAGACTTCCACCTTTGTCACAACGCGAGCACGTGTACCGACTCTTGTACCCTGACTGTAAGCAAGGATGCTTGAGCTCTATATCTTTACCAGCCATATCTGCACTGGATGATGATCCAAACTCTTTCTTAAACAAATGCGCCACAGACTTCCCAAACGCCTCATTGAGACCATAACCCTCAAGAGAATAAGCCGTAAGATGATGATTCACGGATCCAATCCTAACATACAAACTAGTCTCAGTATTAACTTGTTGATCACTCTCAAAAGTAACCTGCAACGACGATCCCCCTAAATCAAGTGCACCATAAGTCGCCTTCCTAGGACTAACACCCAAAATACCACTATGATAATTAAGCGAAATCCATCCAAAATAAGCTTCCTCGGTACCAGAAATAATCTTAATCCAATCCTTCTTACACAAAAACGGAGAATCCTTGATCACATTCCAAGCATTATCTAACAACCACTTAGACTCCTTCCTAGGAAGTCTCCTAACACCAGCAGTAGCATAAAGGAACACAGAAGTACTCTTATGCGAATGCACCGGTATCTGCTTCTTCGCCCACCTAACCAACGGCTTCAACGCACCCCTCAAACCCGACACATTATAAACCAATTTATCAATCCCAGGCTCCGTTTCCATTCGGTCATAAGCACGACCGGTCGGCTTCTTCCTATGCAAGCCATCTCTCAAAGACTTAACCGCTATAGGAAGACTACTATGTCTCTTATATTGAACAAAAGCATTATAAACATAAACACGAGTTCCAGTACTACCACAATCAAGAACAACATAGTATTTACCAGACCCAATATTCCAAAAAGAGTAAACAAACATAAAAACAATATAACTAAGTAAAAGAAACAATGTGAGTAAAATTACAAGCCTGAAAGCTTTGATGCATTTCTTCCTAGAAGAACTTGGTGCTGTTATTGTTGTAACTGTTTCAAGGGGTGGTTTCAAATGGGTATAGGAAGAGAAATCTTGAAGAGAAGAAGAGATTCTGAGATTGTTTTTGTGAGAAAGTGAAGATTGTTGGGTTGGGAATTTGAAGGATACCAATGAAGCGATTTTTGCAAAGACCATGACTTTAAGCGATTTAGAGAAAACCCAGATGGAAATTTGGGGTTTTGGTTAAGTGGTTGAAGAAAAAATGGCATTTCGTGTGATGAATCAAGTTGAAGAGGAGAGTGATGTTATGGAAGAATTTGAGATTCTGAAGGTGTAGTGTGATGAAGACATTGTGAAAGAATTTGAATTTTGAAGAAGAAATTTGTGGAAGAGAGATTGAAGAAGAAATGGAAGAAGAACATTCGTTTGTGAAGGTCGTCGGTTAGGTCGAAAGCAAATCACTGCAGACAAAAAACCAACATTTTTAGTACACTTTTTATTTTTGTCTGAATTTTTTTAATTTTCTTGCATATTTATTTATTGTATGCATGCTTTTAAACTAGTAATACATGCTTTTATTTATTGTATTCAAAGTTTTTATTAGATTACTAAATAATTAAAGTTGGTTGGGAAAAAAAAATAAGAATATTAAATTAAGAGATACTTTCTTTTGACGCATTAAATTAAGAATTATAGATTTTCCAAAGTATTTTATTTGTTAGAACAACTTTTACATCTTCCTTAAAAAAAAACTTTTCAATCTTTTAACCCTACTAGTACTATGACCTTTTTTTTTGTCAAATAGCATAGTGACTAGATTCACAAATTATTCATGATAGCTATCAACTGAGCTACACTTACATAACTGCTAGTACTATGACTTTAATTACTATATTGAAGATGCAGAATTAAATTACACATAAATTTTTAATTGATAAATATGACAACTTATACATTCATTAATTAGGAGACATTGACACATTGAAAGAGAAATGAAAGAATGTGAATTTGTGAAAGGTTATCGGTTAAGTCGAAGGCAAAATTTAGATAAATTGAACACAGGAGGTTTACTAGAGTTAGAGCAGACATCGATTTAAAAACTCTTTTACTCACAATCTTGCGTTAGTTGAACTCAACATGAGTCACATTGACAACGAGAGTTGAACTCACGATCTTTACATGAGTTTTTTTTTTTTTTAGACAAAGATCTTTACATGAGTTGGCTCTTTACCAATTGAGACAACTTTTATCCTGCATTTTTATTTTCTAAAATTTAATAATGATTTTAGTTAATTTAAATTTGCTTCCATATAGTAATAAATGCTTTTATATATTCCTATTCAAGTTTTTATAAGATTACTAAATAATTGCTCAAAAAAAAAAGATTACTAAATAACAGAGGTGGTTGGAAAAATATAAGAATATTAAACGAAGATACTAACAAACCATAAAATAATTAGTCAAAAAAGAAAACAAACCATTAAGAATTATAAAATTTCCATATTGTTTTGTTTGTTAGACCAACTTTTACAACCATATTAGTACTTTTTTTAAGGAACAAACATATTAGTACTATGAGTTTAATTATTATTATGGTGTATAATTGTTTTACATATACATCTAAATATCTAATGATATGCTATCATATTAATTAATAAATATGACAACTCATGTAATTTATTTATTAATTTGAAGAGAGATTAATAGAAAAATAGAATAAGAATTTGTGAAAAGTCATCAGTTAGGTCGAAGGCAACCACTTAGACAAAAAACCAACAAGAGGAACATTTTGATTGTTTTTTATTTCATGCAAATGAAAAAGAAGAAGTTAATTTAATCTCTAAACTTTCTTCCATGGCTATAACTTGTATAATAAAGTTCTTTTAATAAATTAAAAAATAATAATCTGGTAATAGATAAATATAATAGTTGTTCAAAAAAAAAAAATTAAGTGTTTTTTGGGTGACCAATGAATTTATTGCATCAGGTTAATCCTCAAATGGTTCTATATCTGACCTGACATCTTCAAAATACAGTATTTTTAATTTTTGAACAAAACCCTTATTATTACAACATTTTCATACCACGAAGTTTATCTAAACTAGTCCGTGAATTGCACATGTTTATATCTAATTTTGTAACCAAATTTTTTTTTTTTTTTTTTATCAATTAATGCGACAGCAGTAACAGATTGAAGAACCATGACAAAACTTTTTTTACAAGGCATTGATAATTTGTAATTCATTTCCTTAATCAGCTGCTGACTTTGGACTTGCAGATAGACTAGAGGACCCTGAAAAAATTTGACCTATCTTGTCATGGATGAGTGGTTCAGCTTCCCATCCATGGGAAATAACTCCAACTGTTGCATGTCTTTCTCTATATGAACCCCAAGTAACCGTATATAGACCAGCAATGATAAATGATCCTCCTATGATGCTGTTGTCACATGGATAAAAATGACATAAGAATAATAAGAAACTTCTAAATAAAATAATTTCAAAATGCATGCTACAAAAAAGAGGGAGGGGAACTTCATCAAGTAGAGGGGAGGCTTCTAATATGGTCCTAGTTCAATGGTGGACTTCATGGACTGACTTGCTACAATGCTACATTATGTTTCATTTGTGTATCAGACTGCAATAATATTAACTTTTCTTAATAGCAACAAAGAATTGGATTAATGATTAATCTGTTATATCAACTATCAAGTTAACTTCAACGGTCTACCACTGAACCTCCCTTTTCTAAAAGGTGCATATTAGAATTAGAAGCACCCTCTGTAAAATCCTAACCAGTAAAATTGTTTTAGAAAATGAAGTGGTAGATTGCAGTTTTCCACATCTTTGTTAATGTTAGATTTTGTAGCAATTCCAGTTAGCAAAGAGAATGCATGAATCAATAAATGGAAGTAAAATGAGGTATACTATACCTTCCCAAGTAAATTGGACTTCCGAGGAACATCCGAGACAGTAGGGCAGAAAATGCAGGTTGAAGTGGATTGTATAGGGCAACCAAAGCTGGCCCTAATATCTTGTTACACCATGTAATGAGTCCATAGTTTAGGGCAGATGCAATAATTCCCTGAACAGTATAAATGAAAATATTTGTTGAAATCTACACGTTAAAAAATAATCTAAACGGGGTAAAATCTATCAGAATATTTGCAAGAACATCGGATACTCTATACTACTGTCTCTCCAAGGTAGAAACTTTTTCGTGACTTTTGTCAATAAAGGGAGAGTTCAGTTGTTTTGGCAACAACGTGTCCTTTCTATGGTCCATACAAATGAGATGATATCACACTAGCGTTTGGTTTTGCGCAATCCAAAGAAGACTCAAGAACCAACATTTCAAATTTAGTTTGGAGATACAAAATAGGAACAACATCATGTAACATCAATAATTATATAGAAACGATGGCATGATATTTGTCATGTACCACATAAGGGGAGCCATTACAACCAGACATAATGTTATGAATAAAGGTCTTTGATATGGATTACCAAAATATGAACAAATATTTGAACAAGTTTAAAAAAGAGTAAAAGCAAAAAAATAAAATATCGAGGAATAGTTATAAGTTAAAAATCCCATTAATCATCAAAAGAGAATAATTGTTCGCCAAAGGTAGCAGATTGATTATAACCGAAATATACTCAGAATTGAAATTTAAAACAAAAGTTCGATATTGTAAATAGAATTCATTATCAGTGCACAAATCTTTCCTCTACCAATAAACAAAAAAAAATCCACATCACAACAGTAATAGAGACTTTTCACTTCCAGTAAAAAATTTAAAACAAGTTGCACCAAATAATTTACAAATAGTTAAAATTTGTTTACCAACAGTCAATCATAATTAAAGCCAATGTTAAAATTTTCAAAAGTAAACCAAACTAGCAAAAAACTTTGACTCCTACATCATTAAGTGAGAATGACTTACTTTACCAAACAGTCAATAATTGATGCTGATATGTTGCAATTAATTAATATGGACAACATTTTGAAGACAACTCCAGCAATTTAATATAGTAATATCAATATGGACCGAAATCATAAGCAATTACTAATAAGGGTTCCTGAAATTGGAGAGTGATTTAAAAATTCGGTAACTCACAGCATAAATAACAGCAAGTATTTCTGAAGATGTCAAACTCCAGTCAGTTGACTCATTAGTCATTAAAAACGACACTGCCACCATCAAAGCAGCTCCGAAGAAGTATGAATATGCTGTGACAGATAAGTTTGCAGGATATTTTTTTAATACTGGTGCCTGTAAATAATTAACGGTGATAAATTAAATGCACCAACCATACACAAATTGAAGACCACTAAAGTGCTCGCTTAACGCTGTAATTAATAACAGTTTAATTTAATAGATATAGTAAAAAGATGCATACTTGAATGGCTAGAAAAGCAGCCATACACATGCAGTTCCCTATCAAGCACAGAACCCCAAGATGAAAATGATCAAACCCAAGATCCAGT
>Ga0209282_1002482_pt1 | contig 10690 bp, 4 predicted proteins | sample Mtrugardesep15_FD_187529 | JGI IMG/M metagenome (GOLD analysis project Ga0209282, IMG submission 187529) | Root nodule microbial communities of legume samples collected from California, USA - M. trunc garden sep15 (SPAdes) (version 2) | ecosystem: Host-associated > Plants > Roots > Nodule...
ACTTCTAATAATTTTTTTTTTTTTTTGACAAAAACTTCTAATAATTTTGTCAAGGAAACAGCATGATCTCATTTCCCATATCATATGATTAAGTCTATGGTTATTAGTGAGCGCAAATGTTGAAAATGGGTAAGAAATTTTTGAAAAGGACATGACTTACTTTCAACTTTGATATAGAAAAGACATGGTCATGTGAAAAATTATCCACTTATTTTGGTCTGTCCATCTTTTCAACGTTCCTTGTGAAGTGTAATTCTTTATTGGGTGAAAGGTCTTGAAAATTTTACTACCACATTGTGATCGAGCACTCAACTTAGTAATTTCTTTCTTCTTTTAATGAGATAGTATAATGATTTGATTTGGGTTTCTCATCCACGAATATGTGACTGGGCAATTAATGGTAAAGAACTATCTATCGATGACTCCAAAAGAATGAAAATAATTGGCAAGTACGTTAGTGGGTATGCCCGTTGAAAATATGATAAAGAATTGTGTTTTTTTTTTTTAAGATGGAAAAGAATGATGTTGATGTGTTTATTAATTGATTATTGATAGCTTTCTTCAATTTTACTCGTCAAAATGTTGTTTTGACCATTTGGACAGCTTGAGAATAAGTTTTAGGAAAAGCAAGAAGAATTCTTGGTCCCTTACACAATTTATTTTGTTATTAAGATGTAGTCCCTTATATATATTGGGTGAGAAAATGGTAGAATATATTTCCAGCAACAATAATGATGCTTTTACTTACACACATAAATGGTGTTTATATTTCCATTGATTTTCGTAACATAAATCAATGTTGAAAGCAAATTAATTCTACTCCTTGTATTTAAATATAAGTATATTGATTTTTTTTGTCTAGTTTTTTTAATGCATTCAATACTATTCTTAAAGCATATCTCAATTGACATACACATGTATTGTTATATGCAGGGATCGGTGTTCTAATCTCAAACACCTCATTTATTCGCCGAAAAAAGATGAATTCTAGCCACTACCCAAACAAAAAAATAAATATATAAGTACATTGATTGTTTTTTGTCTAACTTTTTTAATGCAATAACTATGTTTTTCTTCTATATTAGCACGAGTGACTTAATTCCGTGAGCATAGTTCAATCAATATAGATTACGCAAAAAAAATGACAAAAAAAGTTTAAATAAGTTTTTTTTTTGGTACAAAAAGATGCAGAGCCCACGTTAAATAAGTAAGTTAATCGGTTGATTTCAATGAAACTGTTTTTGTTTGATGATCCAACATACTAGAGAGAGAGAAAAAATTACAAGTTAAAATATTAAAGAGACCAAGCGATTGTACGGTTATAGTTTAGTTCAAATACTCTTACTTCCAATTCTTTCTTAGCATTTGATACTCTCTTTTTTTTACTTCGTTTGAATGTTTTAAAGTAAAGAAACTTTGAAAATTTAAAATTAGATAAGTATCCAATTTTCAAAGTAAAGAAGCTTCGAGATCTGAAATTCGGTCAAGAGACAAGTAAAATAAAACAAATATTGTTTGGATTAGAGATCAAACACGAATACTCTGATCAACTATTTAATTTAAAATTTAATATAAAATCGAGAAACTTACTTTAAATTTTAAAATTTAAGTGTTACAATTTTTTTTACGTAAACCAATATCCTCCGCGCGTACTTGTAGAGACTAATTCCTCGAACTTTGTAGAACTAAAATGGGCAGCATACTCTCCCTGAGAGTTTTAATGTTGCTTCATGCTTAAAGCGGAATTCGAACTCATGACCTTTGTTAGACTAGAAGAGACTCACGTCATCTCATCTAAGTGTTCATAATTAATATAACATTAAGGTTAAATTAAAAAATTAATTTTAAATATTTAATAAATCATGCATAATTGATTTTTCCGTCACGTGTTTTAAATATAACTTTTATAATCATGCATGTCAATCACCAAAATAACACCAACTACATCCATGAAACCAATATATTTGATATTTTAGTTGTCTTCATCTATTCTTTTGTATTCCTCTCTTTTCCTATCCTTTTTTATTCTTTCTTTTTGCACAAACTCTATCTTGAACTAGGTTATTATTCCTCACACGAAAACAAAATTTAGAGGGTTATCTAATGCAGAATGTGTAAGAAATGAGAATATTTGCCAGTTGCAGTCACAAGTATAGGTTTGTAAAAATAGCAAACCTTTTCTAACAAGTATAGGTTTGAAAAAAAAAAGCGTTTTCTATTTAGAATCAAATGTTAATAAATTTTTAAAATCATTTCAAGGGTGAAACCCATACAAAACTTATTTTAATTTCCTATTTTAATATTCTTTATTTTGAATGGTTTTCACAATTTCTACAACTTTAATTACCTTAAATACTTTTGATACTTTTATTTTTAAAATAATATTTATAGAACTATTTTAAGACAACTATCTCATACTCTAATTGTGTTCTTACTCTCTCCCTCTATTGTTTTTGTCTCAAAAGAAGAGGAAAAAGTTGTGGCAGGATAGCAGAACAAATATCACTACTCTTTTAAAACAAGAATCATAAAGGCCTAAAAAAGTAGGCAAAATGCATTCATACATGTATATATTTATTTAACTCAACACATCCACATATATATTTATTTAACTCAAAACATATTCATCAATAAATATGACATGGTCGTACATGGAATTTTCAGTCCGAATATAATGCAGCATTGCTCAGCTTAGAAAACATCCAAATGAAATTTAATGATTGTGTACCAAAAAATAACAATATATACGCAGATGTTGTCTGCGCACATTCACAAATTTATTGACAACAACAAGGATATATAAGATTTTGACTTAATTATACATTTTTTAGTCGTACAAGAAGAATTGATATGATGCATAAAAAAACAGTCTACGGTCTCATTTTGAACGGAACTTACTGCTCACTGATTCGTAGCTTGGAACGTATAAAACTGCAAAGAATAAAGAGACAATGTTACAACACAAGACATAAAAAATCATAGTTTTTCTTTAAAAATAAATAAATCAAATTACCATCTCCATATGATGCCATTGTGAGAGGCGACGAAATGAGTTTTTGAGAAATTGAAGCAATGTCCTTCAAAGTTACTTCGTCCACTGCTTTCAAAAAATCTTCCACAGGTTTCCTGAGTAAGGACAGTTTTTGGTTATAAACAACAAAACTTTTCAAGCATGCAACAAATTCGAGCTTTGGTTACAAACAATAAAACTTTTCAAGCATGCAACAAATGCGAGCAACAATTGCAATTTATACTAAAATTAATAGCTTCCAAGTACTTTTTGGAATGACATTTAGAAGCAATACCTTTCACCATATGTCAAAACTTGTCTTCCTATATCTTCTGAAACAACCATCTGAAAACACATCAAGTACCGTACGGATCAGATAGTAATAAAGAAAAAGAAGCATCAAAACAACAACAACAACAATAATAATGAAAGCTCGATAAGAAAAGAAAACAGAGTTTAACAAAAAACAAATTTTTCGCAGTAATAGTTTCCAAGTAAATATTCATTTAAGATGGATTTACATACTCTGGATTCCAAATTCATCAAAATGGCAGATTTCGTAGCTTGTTTGGCACGATCTAGTTGTACCTGATCGACTGCAAACGAAAGCCAAAAGAATTGATGTGACTGGAAGGCTACCAATTTAAACGTGATAATCAAGACGAAAAATACTAGTCAAAGACTATAACAGTGTACCTTGTCCAGAAGTAGCAACTGTCAGAATCTCATTAGCTGCAATATCAATGGCTTTTGACACAAAATCTGAACCCTAATATGTAAATGAAAATAAGGTCATTGATGATAAAAAGTTAATGAATACTAATAAAAGACTCTGCAGACGGTGATTATCTAGAGAATAGATCGCAGACATCAGATGGATATACAAGCTCAATGGTTCCAGACAATTTCACCATGAAATAAAGAAACAAATATGTTTGTCACACTGATTGGAGGGAAGAGTCCCTTAATTGCCCTAACTAAACATAGCAGTTAGTTTGTTAGTTACAGACATGATGGAGGGTTTCCATTAAAAGAATATTAGAAATATATTCTCTAATATGTTCAGTTTACTACATACCGAAAGGATCAAATTTTGGACTAGAAAAAACTTCGGTGACAGGATAAAAATATAAGGTCAAAAATAAATAGTGTTAATTTTCACATAGTTAATAACTTAAGTTGAAAAGGTTCTCGTTCATGTACAAAAAAGGTCCCTCACATTCCAACGGAGACTTTTCACCTTCCCATTTTTTTTTTATCAAGTAGCTTAGTGTCTAGAAATTCACCTCTTAAAGGTGAATAAATAGTGTCCAGGGTTCAAACCCAGGCACTTGCATATTACAATGCATTGTCCCTACCAATTGAGATAAACTCACGGGTGACCACCTTCCCACATTTTACCTACTAAAAAAAGTGCACACTTTTTTTTCAATTGGCCATACCAGGCTATGCGAAGATTTATGCATATAACTTGTGTGCATGGTTTCTATTTTATATTTGGCTTAACTTAATTGTATTTTTAGTCCCTCAAATTTTCAACTGTTACAACAATCCCTTCATCATTTTCCATTTATTCATCTCTCAAATTCTCATAATTACTCATAGTTTCACAAATTGGATTGATTAAATTGTTTTGAACATTTTACTCAAAACCCACCAATTAAAATTTCTTTAAACCCTAAACTCACATCCTAATTTTTTTTCAAGTTTTATCAAATTTGCAAATAATCTTTTGTACTTTTAATCTTTTAAAACTATTTCATATCTCAAATCTATTACCAAGACCCAGATGTTTTAATGAAAAATAAGATAAGACGTGAAAGAAAAATCAAGGCTTAGTTTTCAGTCAGTAGTGCTCTTGGGGACTTGATTCATTCCAAGAAAAAACAAAAACTTGAGTGACCAAAATCACACATAATCCAAACCGAAGTGGCCAAAATCACACATAATCAAACTCAAAGGGACCAAAAGAGTAAAAAATAAGCCGTTATATTTTTTGTCATGTTAACAAGTGCTCTAGGAGCACCGATTTAGAAGTATAAAAACATCATTTTTTATTGAAAGGTATGTCATTGAATGTAATTGTAACCTTAGATGCTACACTTTTCAATGAAAAATTCCAATTTTGATTTATTTGCCAGTATTTCTTAATTATCATTTTCCTTGAAATATTAGTAATACATGCAAAGGTAAAATAATTCCAACCAAGGCAAAGAAAGCAGCATTACATGCGACAGATGTCAATAGAATAATTGTAACAGTGAATAAACAAAGATTTGTGACAGTATTCATAGAAGGATCACAATCTGTTGTGATCAATTGAACGGCACTTAAAACACAAAACTAATTAAATATCAATTAAAAGCAGACAAATAACCATTTCTAGCATACTTTATTATAAATATTTCAGTAATATCCCTGATAAAGTAATACCAGAACAGATGTCCCTATTTACTTTTTTAGGCAAAACAGATGACGATTTACTTCTACGAAAAAAAAATTCCCTCAAGTTTCATATGGGTGCGGATAACCTGAACAGCTTGGATCCAGCTCCTATACACTATATAATTGTAACAAAAATATGAATAATTGTATATATTTATCTTAGTGATTTACAGTATGTCTTGACATAAATTGCACAAAATCTCATTTAGACTAAATAAATGAACCACGTATAATAAGCTGAAGACAACACAAATATGTCCAAGCATTCCCATAAACCTACCAAAGCCAACATACACACTAAGGCGTCAATATTTGTTAATCCTCAATACTTGTGATTGAGGGAACTTGAATTTTAAGCGATTGTTGAATTATCTCAGGACTCCTAAACACATTGAAGTCAGGGTTATGGTCTGCTTTAAGGGTTTACTTAAAGTTTCCTTATTCCTTAGTCACATTACCTATAAACATTGGCCAACATAAAAATTCCAATATTTCCAAAAAATATGATTTCGATATGGGTAAGATTCAGAAGGACTTACTGTTGTGACTTGGATACCAAAAATGCCGGTATTATTGTAAATATTGTTGAATGCCGATATCGAATGAACTTGTGGATACTCGTTCAGAACACGAAGATCTGCAAGTGATAAAAACAAGGATGTTAAGGTGACAATATTTACAAAATAATACATATTTTATATTTCTTAGGGGGCAATATGATTCTTAGTTGCAAAAGTTCTATGTAAAATCCAGACCGTCACAAATAATATGGAGTCATATACGGGACTTTTATATGTAACTGACTAACTAGGCACAAGTAGCTTAACTTTCTTTTTAAATGGCATTAGTAGTTTAAATCTATGTTCCAAGCTTCAGCCAAAGAGCCAGAAAAGACTGAATACATCAAGATAACTTACACAGCCGCGAATACATCCCTTTACCAGGCCCACCAGCTGAGAATGATCCACCGCCTCCCAGTAGCATCTGAATTATGTAAGATAATAAAGTTAAATGCTGACTTAATAGAAACTATAATTTGATAGAATTCTCAAGTTAGTCCTTTAAGTTTCGAAAGTTTCAATTAGGTACTTTTAGCTTGACAGAATTCCCAAGTTAGTCCTTTAAGTTTCAAAAGTTTCAAATAGGTCCTTTTAGTTTGACAAAATTCTCAAGTTAGTCCTTTAAAGGACTAACTTGGGACCCAAATAGGTCCTTTTAGTTTGAAACTTAAAGGACTAATTTGGGAATTCTGTCAAACTAAAAGGACCTATTTGAAACTTAAAGGACTAACTTGGGAATTCTGTCAAACTAAAAGGACCAAATTGAAACTTTCGAAACTTAAAGGACTAACTTGGGAATTCTGTCAAACTAAAAGGACCAAAAGTGGTATTTAACCTAAATATAAACATATTTTAAGGAGCTAACTGAAACAGTCCATTCTTGAACATGTTTCAAGCCACCTTACAAAATGGAAAAGAAGACAAATAAAAGATAATCAAGACCTGAAGAACAGTCAAAACCATAGCATCCTTCAAGTTATGCCAGCCGCCAGGAAGTTCAAATGCAAGAGCAAAATGGGTCCTCTGGCAATTAAAGGAATGTTAGACTTGACAGATGCTTGAGCCCTAACTAAAAAATAGAGATATAAACAGAAATACAAAGAAAAATCTATTTTTCTAATGCATACCCCTGTTTCACTTTGACAACGATAATCACCACCTGTGTATACTGATTTTGGCTCTTCAGGACGTGGAACACTGGGTAAATCGGACAAAAGAGGTTCGGCAATGGATAACAATTCCTCATGCTCAACACCAGAAGCTGCAAGTACTATTCGAGGTGCAGTATAATTTTCCTGATATTTTACAAAATTAGATGTCTCATTATAAAGTTATTAAAGAACAGTTAAAAAATAGATTTTTGAGACAACTAAAACTATATTATACATAAACATCAACTTTGTGTCATTGACGACTTACAGCAACAAATTCTTCGAGAAGTGTGCCATTTAGTCTATTTACTGCTGACTCTGAGGCTAAAAGAGGATTAGCTAAGGCACCAGAAAAACCAGCAGAATGAATTGCTTCCAATAGCAAGTCTTGAGGGTTTTTGGAAGCTTCGCCAATCTCAGCCTTCACTTTCAGAAGCTACATAAAATTGTGGTGTTAATAACAGCAGAAAAATCAAAAGGTCGTGACAAATGTTAAGCATCAGGAAGGTGCAGAGTCACTATAAATCTGTCAACCTTTATACAACACTATCCATATGAACCATGCTTGCTTGCTCTTAAACATATTCTAATAAACTAATATTGACAGCAGCTTTTCATCATTCTATAAAGCAATTAAAATTAAATATATAAATCCGATAAGGGTGGAGTATCTAAGCTGATTGTCTTACTATCACATGGGGTACACATATTTGAAGACCAAATAAAACCCAACAACACCATCACATAAACACACACAAATAGGAATTGTGAACTTTTGATGTAGTATAACAGTAGTCAGTAGGCTATAAAAAACAGCTGGACCAATTAAGCAAGAAAACACGGGGACAAAATATGGCTGACAGAGGCAGTTTCATCTCGACTGAAACACACTGCTAAACATAACTTATTTATTAAAAAAAGATAGCATAGAAGCTCACTAGTTTTTCAGTTATAATTATTTTATCGCTCCCATTAGGTTTTACTATCACACATGCATTCATATAGATTCTTTTGGGGCCTCCTATGGCTCACTACTGCTATAGCTACTTTTCATTCATGTTCACGCTAACTAAAACTAAAGTCTATATCAATTTTCTAATATATCTCTTAGAATCATGGAAGACTACTTTCTGCTTTTGATACTTTCTCATAACAAACTTCCAACTTTGCATTCAACTCTTATCTGTGTGATGATTACTAATTATACAATTTTTCCTTAAAGCAGTGGATTTGCCTAATGTCTTTCGGCATTTCGGGGTCGACACCTCAAGATGACTTACACTTTCCAGTTCCAACAGAAATGCTCTGAGTTGTGCACTAAACAATCAGTAAAAACATTCTAGATGTCCTCATAAAGATTCATGAAAGGTACCTGCTCATTGACCTCCCAATCAAGAAACGCAGGGTTCCTCACAATATCAACAAGTAACTCCACCATCTCAGGAACATAAGTCTTCAAAGCATCAAAAGTGTAACCCATTTGCTCTCTAGAAGCTGAGGCCTGCACATTGCCACCAATTGCCTCCACCTCACGAACCACACGAAAATGACTCCTGTTTACAGTGGTCTTGAAGGCCATCCGTTCGAGCAAATGTGTAGCCCCAAAAGTTAATGGGGTCTCGTAGATTGAACCACAGTCTACATATAGACCTATTGAAGCAGCAGGAGACTGAATAGCAAGAATAGTGTGTGTCAATACTTTTAAACCAATTAGAAACTAAATACGACAAACTGTTTTGGACAAATATATTTGACAAATGCGACAGTTATCGTGGAACAGAAAGAGTAATACATAACAACGACCAACAGTTAATTCATACCGGTGATGTTTCAGAGGCGACTTTAACTCCATTTGGGAGTGTAGTAATAATGGTTTTCCCGGGCGCAACATGATCAGGCAATGGAGCGGGAAGTGTAACACCAGGAAGTGGGAAATCTAAAGGTGGCACCGAAGAAGTGGATGATCCGGTAAGCCATCCAAACAGACCACCTAAAGCAGACGAGGATTGTTTCGGGGAAACAGAACTTGAACTTGCAAATCGGGTGGTGGCAGGTACTCTATTGCAGGAACGAGCCTAAACTCATTGGTTAACCATGATACAATAAAATAAAATAAAACTATTAGATAATTAATCTTATGACGAATTTTAAATTAAATTTAAAAACGAAATTAAATTAGTATTCCAGGCTAATTAAATCATATCAAATGCAATAGACGAGCTAATTCGAATCCTATATAGCAGTAATCAGCAAAAACGATTTTTGAATGAATTTGTATATAGGGATAAATGAATTAAAAAAAATATATAAAATATTTGGGGAGGATGAGATCTAGGGTATGAAATTGAAAAATACTAACCCTGAAAGCTCTAAGGCGTGAAGAAACGTTCCTGTACATGGTGAATCAATGAATCGAAAGAGAGAATAGAGCAAGCAGAGTTTGATTCGTTTTAGGGCGGAGAAGAAGTAAGAAGAATCGCACTCTTCTACCTATTGGACTGTTAACCTTTCTTTTGTTTTAAAACAAATATGGACTAGCACACACACGCATTAAAATGATTTGATTTATACACCTCCTCAATGTTACAAAAACACCCCCCATATTTTAAAATTGTGTCTTGTTAACTATTGCCCCGGGCACTCTTTAAGCATTCCTAATGAATGAAAGATACATTTATTTGGACCTTGATCTGAGTAGCAACTTCAATAATCGTGTTTGTATTTGATGGGTACCTAAGTATTGTACATGTTACTTACATTTTAACTAACATGAATTAATCAAGGGTTTTGTTAACCATTGTCCTGAGAACAATGTTTAAAGAATCTACAAATAGAAATTTTGTCTTGAAAATATAAGATGTTATTTTTTATCAAGTAATAATTACACAATTTTTCATAAAAATTTACTTGTTTTTGATGCTTAATCAATACCCTTAAGGCACTGGTTAGCATTCTCCATTAATCAATAGCTCACATTTTAAAAATAGAATTTTTTTTTTATCAATGGGAAAAAGAAAACGAGGAACTATGGTCTAATGAAAGATACCCCATAGCATTAGGTAAACAAATACTAGTCAATAAAAGGGGGCAAATATCATATACTCTAATCTCATTATCAAGAGCATCTCCAAATTTAGTCAACCAGTCGGTGCAAAGGTTTCCTTTTTGTAAGGTGTGAACAAGAACAATGTTCCAGTCTCTAGTCAACAGAGACATAGTGTAATCTACAATCGCAATATATGGGTGAGTATGCGGAACTCCCTATTTGATGAATTTTAGCACAGAGAGATAATCAAATTTACAAATTATATCTTTGTAATCATGAAATCAGGCTAGATTGACACCGTGAGATATAACCTAAAGCTCGACATTAATATTAGATTAATTTATATGCATTAGTGTAAAACTCGTTAACATTATTGTTCAATTGGGTTTTACTTTGGTGTATTTTTACCAATGTGCATCTTCGCCAGCGTCTCTATGTTACTCCTCCATTTGAATCTCTTCCTCATCAGTTTTCTCTA
>Ga0209282_1002483_pt1 | contig 10686 bp, 5 predicted proteins | sample Mtrugardesep15_FD_187529 | JGI IMG/M metagenome (GOLD analysis project Ga0209282, IMG submission 187529) | Root nodule microbial communities of legume samples collected from California, USA - M. trunc garden sep15 (SPAdes) (version 2) | ecosystem: Host-associated > Plants > Roots > Nodule...
CTTGTTAAATGTATTATTTTAATCGTTAAATTACTGTGATTATCTATTTAATCGAGTGTATCTTTACTACAAAGAAGAAACCAATGTGCAAGCCTAGACACTCAATATTACCCAAATATTCTTTTTTTGAACATAGTACCACACCTAATACAATCCATAGAGATCTGATCTCGTCACTGTTTTTCCTGCATAGTTCCACAAAATTCTGGAACACTTTTTCACTGTGTTTCTCCTGGTCCTAGGGTGTCTCGTGACTCTCTTCCCTAACCTTTCCCGTTGGCTTGCTCAGATGTGGCCTTTCCGATCTTAGTTTCCCTTCCAACCTATAGCTGCTATGCATGCTTCCAGCCAATATTAGTGGTAAACTTTCTGGTGTGTTTTTCCTTTGCGGCTGCCATCTCAGGATTCTACACCTTATAGTTCCCTGTTTGACTGATTGGCCACACTATTTCTACATAGAGATAAGAGTACTAACTTTGTAAGTAAATTTGAATTTTCATTAATGCTCAAATTTCTTTGCAATTTAAGATAGTATCTGTTAATAATATATGATACTGCATAGTGTAATATTTGAAATGCATCTTGTGGTATACGATAATATCAGTTAATTATAATTTACATTCAGATACTAACACAAGGTGTATATTAATTAACATAGGAAAGTTGTAGCAAATGTAAATTATATATATATATATATGAGAAGGGATCCATTGACTCTAAGTAAGTGTAATGACTTACTCCAAATCATGACCCTTCATTTTAATAGTAATTAATGGCTGTGATTAATTGATATTAATTGTTACGGTGAGGGTTAATTTGTGCCTCTTTCAAGTTCAACCGGAATACACAAATGCTGCCTCTTCATTTTATCAACAGTAATGCATACAAATTTGTTTTCATATTCGTATATGGTGTTGTATGCCATTAGCAAGATTGCTTGCAATAATCAATTGAAAAAAAAGGTAAGATAATAAAAAGAATATGAACAGTGGAATGAAAACGATGAAACCATGTTTCCAATTACTTTTTTTAAGGATTGTTTCCAATTACTTGAAAGCAACAAGGGATCATTATCTTGTGAATTGAGTGTTGTGAAACGATACACAATCTTTACAAAAAAAATAAAAATGAAAGATTAAAATTGAAGAATGAAGGTTGTCGAAGGAGAGAGAAAGAGTACAAAACCCTCACCATAGCAATTATTATCAATTAATCACAACCATTAATTACTATTAAAATGAAGGGCCATGATTTGGAGCAAGTCTTTACACTTACTCTCGGAGTCAATGGATCCCTTCTCTCTCTCTCTCTCTCTCTCTCTCTCTCTCTCTCTCTATATATATATATATATATATATATATATATATATATATATATGTTAATTTTTGTGTGTGAATGAAAGGGATTTAGAATGCATTTTATTTTGTAGGTGGAAGTGAGCAACGCCTTGTTGATGCTGCCACTGCACAATTAAAGAAGTTGCCATTTTACCATTCCTTCTGGAATCGAACCACAAGACCTGCATTGGTAATCATATCTAACTCAACATTATTTCACGCTTGCTTATTTTTCTTATTTATAATTTGCTTCTACATTATTTTTTTCTTTCATTCGCTCTTCCCTTTTATACAAGAGATCCACCACAATGGTCACGAGGCAAGATAGAGTTAAGAATGAGTTCATTGGAGGAAATATCTTGGCAAAACATATTGGAAAAACTGCAGAATCTAGCCTTTGGTAGTTCATGCATGCATCGTGAATGACTTGTAGAAACCCCAATAAGGAGTACAAGTTTGAAAAACATGTAGTTTTAGTATATAACTTTTATTAAAGCTTCTTTTGAGAAGCTATTATTTTTAACCTTGTAAGAAATCACTAAAACATCTTTCTTTGAATAAGGTTGTTGCTCTTTTTTGTTTTTGAAAACCTTATAATTATTATAATTTTTTTAAATATATCCTATAATTGGATTTTATTAATAGTACTAATGAATGGACCCTACATCATATGAATAACAGTCCAGTAATTAAACTTGGACAAACTATCAAGAAGGATTTAAATTTAAACGGCTGCTTTTTAGACATGATTTACTATAGGATGTTATTGTAGTGACGAGAAAGAAGGGTTGAATTTCGATGTGACCCTTGAAAATTTTCGAACCTAAAAGTATTGAAGCTTCTCTAAAGTTGTTGCTTGGAGTTCAGATGGTTAGTCAGAGTATTACAGAAGCTTTTAAATTTTATAATTTGAATCTTTCAGAATGTGGTAATGCGGTATTGAATAATAATTAAAATAAACTTTAGATTACCAATTTATTATATGAGATTATAATACACACGTGTTTGAATGAAGTTCTTTCAAGTAATTTAACTGTGAAGGTAATTGATTGCATAACATGTTCAATAAAAAACTGATACTTGCAGTTTTATCAATTACTTGCTGGACTTTATATTTGAATAGAAGCTTGTTGAAGATGTATGTAATATGACAAACATTTCTTAATACAAGCAGATGCTTCTTAGTTGAATCTGGTCAACCAGAAAATGAATGAGTAGAGATAAAGTATATTCTATATCAAGATTTATCCCAGTTCATAGTGCTTTTCAATGTTCCTAAATTGATGGTAGGTGTTAACATTATTAGCCCGTGTCATTAAAAATTTCAAAGAGTAAAATGTACTTTTGAAGATCTTTCATATATTGTTCATACTACCAAGACGGTTATTTACTTTCAAATGTACTAAAGTGCAGCACCTTTTTATCTCTCAATGGATAGGAGTGTAATTTTTCAATTAGATGGTAGCTTCTTGTAAAATTTAGGGTAAAAATTCTTTCAAAATAATCACAGTGAATTAGATCTTTCACTGAAACTGGCCATGGCAGGAGCTTTCTGGCACTAGGTTGCCCTTTTTAGATGGAAGGCCTACTGTAACTTACACTCTCTGCAAAGGAAAGGGAATTTTACCTTTTTAATTGCGGGGAGGGAAATGATGGTCAATGATATTTTGGTTTATTTAAACTATCCTACTCCTATTCAAGCCAAACCATGTAGGTGCCTTTCACTGCAAAAAATCAATTACCTTGTCATGCACACAGTCAATGTTGATTTTTTTATTTTTTTTTTCCATTTTGAAATTTAATTAATATATATTTCTTTATACAGGATCTAGCCAAGGAACTACTAGAAATTTTTACAGCCAGAAAAATGGGCAAAGCTTTTTTTGTTAATAGTGGCTCAGAAGCCAACGACACTCAGGTGTGTTTGATTAATTATCCTCTTATTTGTTACTGTCTCATAGTTTCTCCAATACATTTTCATTCAACTTTAGGATAAATATATCAAATCAAATGTGTTTACTTTCTCTGTCCAAATAAAAGTTTAGCATAAAAATGTAAACTCGAATACATATGCAACAGCTACCACTAGCAAGGAAAAAAAGAAAGTTATCAAGCATCTAAAATACAGAAGACTAAATGAAATATATTCTCAACCGAATGTGGTCTTTTAAAAATAAATGTAACCCATGTAAGGGTTTGAGTAGATGTCGTGTCAACGAATATTGAAATGTACAATTTACGCAGGATAAATTTTAGCTACATTTAACATTCATATATATTTTTTCTCACAGGTAAAACTTGTATGGTATTATTACAATGCACTTGGAAAACCAGATAAGAAGAAGTTCATAGCTCGCACTAAATCGTATGCTTGACATCTTAATCAATTCTGTTGTCTCTAATATACCTGAAAAGTATGCATAGTAGCTCATGTATTTCTACATTTTGTCAGGTATCATGGTTCAACTTTGATAGCAGCCAGTCTTTCTGGGTACCACAAACAACTATTTTTTTCCAGTAAACTTGTGCTTATGTAGAACGGTTTAATGTTATTTATAAAAATTCTTTATTCAATTATCTGGACAATGTGTATTTCAGTCTTTCTGCTTTGCATCAAAAGTTTGATCTGCCAGCTCCTTTTGTTTTGCATACTGATTGTCCACACTACTGGCGGTATCATCTTCCAGGTTATTATTTAGATTGACATGTTTCACTAATATTTTAGATATCTATCTTAAGGTGTAAATGTTATGCATGCTTATGACATCTCAGGTGAGACAGAGGAAGAGTTCGCAACCAGATTGGCCAACAATTTGGAGGAGTTAATTCTGAAAGAGGGACCAGAGACAGTAATAATATATGAATATGCTTAAAAAGTGTTTCCTTCTACTGGAACATCAACATTATCGCTGATTTTTTTGTTTGTTACAGATTGCTGCATTTATTGCAGAACCAGTGATGGGGGCTGGTGGTGTAATACTTCCACCAGCAACTTATTTTGACAAGGTATTTTCTCGCCATCAATGATTCAGACTTGACTTCCACATTTTCAAGCTGGATGCAAGGATTGTTGGGCATGAAAAAACATTCTTTATTTCAATTTTTCAGTTTCTTACAAAAAATCACTTTGTTTTCACCTTATTTTCAGTTTTCAAGGATTTCTGTATGAAATGGTGAAAACAAAATTATTAAGAAAGCAAAATGTTTTCTTATTTATCAATCAAATAGGCCCTAAAAGATGCTTTTAAGTGTTTACAGTAATGCATTTTCATTTGTATTCTCGGTCCCAAAGATGAAAAATTACTAGAAGGAATTATTTGTAAAGTATTTCTAGTTTAATAGTTAGATGATGTTAGGTTTACTAGTCTAGTAATACCGGATTCTGCTTGAACTAGTAATTGAAGTATTTGACCCAAGTATTACTCACGTATATATAAACAGTTGTATTTTTGTGTAACATCTTAGTTCTTATCTAATAATTCGTTGTTGGCGGTATTATTCTTTTTGTGATTATTCTTGTCCAAACTCTATAAAAACTTATTAACAGGTGGAATAAATTGAATAAAGTAGGATGAATACATGGAATGGGGTGGAATTAATGCCATTTTCCATTTTGAAAACTGATGCCATGCATAATTTTCTCCTCCATTTTTTTTCTTATAGCATTTAATTCTTATGTAGATCCAAGCTGTTGTCAAGAAGTATGATATCCTTTTTATTGCAGATGAGGTACTTCCTTAGCTCTTCAAATTACTATTATATAAGATATCCTGTTTGGAGTTTTCCATTCTAATTGCTGTCTTATATTTCTCTTTGTATTTCTTTTAAGGTAATCTGTGCCTTTGGGAGGCTTGGGTATATGTTTGGATGTGACAAATATAACATTAAGCCAGACCTTGTTTCCTTGGCAAAGGTAAAATTGAACAGCTCTAATTACTTAATCACCTTTTCATAGTTTTTTGAAGTTGGCACTATGTTTCTCATTTTCTATTTGACTTCTAGGCACTTTCTTCTGCATACATGCCAATTGGAGCTATCCTTGTGAGCCCTGAAATTACAGAAGTAATACATTCACAAAGCAACAAACTTGGTATAACGGTTCATTTTCATTCATTCAACACCTCATCTTTAGGTTTAATATTTTTGACACATGTTTGCTTATTTTAGGTGTATTTTCTCATGGGTTCACTTATTCTGGATCACCGGTACCCTGTGTTGTTGCACTTGAAGCACTAAAGATCTACAAGTGTGTTTCTTAATTTCTACCATTTTAAAACTAATATGACGCTTATTGTCCGCTTTCATCGTTTGGCTGTGGAATGTGACAATTCCTTGTCTTCACAGGGAAAGAAATATTGTTGATGTAGTGAACAAGATAGCTCCGAAGTTCCAAGATGGCATAAAAGCTTTTTCTGACAGTCCCATCATTGGAGAGGTATATATTATTTGCTGGTTAGTTTTAAGTTTGTGGTTGATATAAATGCATGAAAAATGTAACATTTCTCGATCTGCAGATACGGGGAACTGGCTTGATCCTAGGGACTGAGTTCGTAGACAACAAATCACCCAATGATCCATTTCCTCCTGAATGGGGCAAGTTCAAGACTTATTTTTCACCCACTCCTTTGCCCATTTAATTTTTACAACATGGCTTTTATTTTATTCTGCCTGGTGATATTACGAGTAGTTTAAGCAGCATACTATCTAATGTATGACTATCCTTTGATAAATACACAATCAGAGTGAGACATATCAATATTAAGCAGGCTTCCTTCTTTCAAGCTTAGGATCTGTAAACGATTGATATATTTCTCTTTAGGTCCATAATGGCTCATTTTGCCGTCTTACCCTTCTTTTTTGTGGTAAATCAGCATACTGATTTAAACTTTGAACATCCATGATGTTTTTATGTGGAAGTGGGCATATTTACCAGTTTGTTCTAACACTGATGTACTTTACAGGAGTAGGTGCCTATTTCGGAGCACAGTGCGAGAAGTTTGGGATGTTAGTTCGTGTAGCTGGGGATAGTATCATGATGTCTCCACCATTTATTATATCACCTGAAGAAGTTGATGAGGTAACTTTACAGGCAAACTTCTGTTCTTTCCATTTCATTAAATTGAAGAAAGTTTTCTTAAAATTTAACATCTGGAGCAGAAAAAAGTATCACAAAAATTAAATTATTGAATATGACCAGCTTGAAGAAACACACTTTTCTGTTCAATCATCCTAGGTTCTTTAGGGACCTCATTGGTGGGGACATGCATACATCATAAATACTCTTATCTATTGCAAAACTTTAAAATGAGGGAATATACATACATAAATACTCTTTTATTTGAGTGGACTTGCTTTAAAAATTGTACATACAAAGTAATTGGAAAAAAGAATTGGCCACACATCCAAACATACAAGTCATTCGCCTCTGCACATTCCCATCAGGAAAACTCTTGTTTCAAACTGAATTGATTGCATCTGCCCAAATTAATTGACTAGTTAGTATGATGGCCAATGGTTCTATTGAATTTTTGTTGCGACTTTTTCAAGATCAGAAGACCAGCAGTCACATGTTTCCTCTGCAAACGAGCATAACATAAACATTAACTTGTGTATTATCTCCCTCGTTTATATTGTTATTCAGTAGACAATTTTTGCAAAATGATACTGCAGATTTTAAATTTGGATTTTATTATAAGTGAGATTTGTATTCCTTTTTTCCCCAGTTAATCAGCATTTATGGGAAAGCTTTAAGAGAAACGGAAAAGAGAGTACAAGAGCTCAAGTCTCAACGCAAGTAGCTGAGGCAGATGATGACGGTGAAATAATAAACTCTACTTCCTTTGTGTGAAGAGGAGATTTTTAATGTAATAACTTATCAGGCAAATTTCTCTTAATAGAACTTTGTTCCATCCTTTTCGTTATTGTAAATATCAGTTTACCTTGATAAAGTAAACTGCAGAGGGTGCACTTCCAAATTTTAGCATTAAAGTTTATTAAATTTAATTTCAAAATATAAATATCATTTGGTAAAATAAATGGAAAATGCTAAACACAGCGACAAAGAGCTCGCGAGAAAACCACGAAGGAAATTTAGTGCTACAGTCCAGCCTCAACTATACCCCGCCACCTCCATGTTTTCCGGCCAGGCTGTGATATTATTGGATAGACCACAAATCGTGAGTACTTCATTATAAAAACTGTCGCTACAAATAGCATTATCAAGGGAACGGATGAGAGTGATACTCTACACATCATAGTGTTATATTGAGTGTATTTAATTGATAAACGAATGATTAAACTAATATCATGTAAAAAAAAACATCAGCCACAAAGGATCAAATTTAAGTCACCCATTCTATCATCGACTATTCTACCTATGTATTAAAAAAACTACTATTTCACACCTATTGCTTATCCTTGGTGCATTTACTTGCTCGTTGCTAACATATTTTAGGTAATCAACTGTCAAAAAGAAAAACATATAGGTAATCTAACCGACATTCTCACCCTCAAGTGTGGGATTAAGATCCTATCGAGGAAATAATGTGAGAATCTAGACCATTAAAATATAAAGGGAGGATAGCATTGGAATTTGAAAAAAGAGGGAGAAAAGTCATTTAAGGATGAGATGTAAAAATGAACATGCAACTATTTTGGTCTTGGATGAGAAAACACAGATTTGATACACAAACTTTCTACATTTTTTGGATAGAAAATGGAAGGCACTCTTTAAAAAATGTGGAGGAGATGCAACACGGGCACTATTCAACGAGGACCAGCAAGAACTATTGAAAAGGTCACTCAAGTACATACAACAATTTGCTACTATTTAGTGTAAAACCATACATAAAAATAAAGAAATGAAAGATAACATAACATTTAAAGAGAGTAATTCTCGTTCTTGTTCAAGTTATTTTTTGGTATTTTTACTAGCTTGTCTTCTAGCTCGCCTCTCTCGGGAGCCGGATGTTCGTCTAAAACGTCCATTGTCTGATTCAGAATCATCCCAGTCTTGAAGTGATTTCTGTCATAATTCAATTTTATAAGATTGATAAAGAGATCATGTAATATATATTTCATAATTGATGATGTTACTTACCTCTCTAATCTCATTGAAACTCACTGCATAGAAGGTCACTGCTGCAGCCGCAACAATGCCCAAAACTGGCAAAGCAAATTGCATTGCATCCATATTTGATGATATCTTTCTATCACTTTTTGTGTTTCTTCTTTTTCTTTCCCAACTTTATTAAGATATTGATTTTATGTGATGATATAGATATTAGATAAGATATGGTTATGCTTCTACTCTCCAGTTGCACTTTTATGGCCCCACAATGTTTGGGGTCTTTCTGCGGTTAAACAATCACCCATAAATAAATATATCGTTTAATTATTTTAAATGAAATACACAAAATTATCTCATTTTTATTACATGTTTACACATACCAGAAACCACCTCTTAGAAATATTATTTTAGTAAGGATTTTAGATTTGAGTTGTGTGGGTCTAACTACAAAGAAGATTAATTTTTTCCTCTATAGATGTGGTGACAAACCACCTAAAATACACACATAATTACGAGGTTTTAGATTTAAACATAGGTGAACAACGATATATTGATAGTTGAGTTAAACATTTTTTTTTTGAGGGAGTTAAATTTTAAATGCCGTAAAATTCCCTACAACATATTTGGGCTTTAGTAACATTTTACAAATGTTACCAAATCAGGAATTTTTTTACCAATTAGATTTAATAACTTTTGAATAAAAGCTAGATGAAGTTTATGTTACTAAAATATTTTATAAAATTAAGAATTTTGAAGCATTTATTATATGTCTATAGCATTATTTAACATTTTAAAAAAATGTTATCGTTTTAGTAAAAAAGTCATCGTTTTACATAATCTGTATCACTTTTTAAATGTTACTAATTTTTGCAAATTAAAAATGATGAATATAAGTAGTTACAAATATTTTTCCGGAATAATTTAATATCTGTAACATCTTTTTTAGTTAAAAAAATCTATAACACCAATTCATTACAAGTGTAAAAAAGAATATATTTAATAATCATTTGATAAAAATATTGTTTCATTTAGACAATATGTGTTTGATATAACATTTCCATTACTTTGTTGCATTGAAATATTCTTTACAAAAAATTGAATAAATTCAACAAACTCTATAAGATTTTATAGAAACCAAAACTAGTAGAAGATTTTATAAGACTTAATCTCCAGGTTGCATACTCAAAGCATCCACAAAACGTGTAGAAAAGGGTGGTGACTGCAATATCGATTCAACTCAGTAGAGGGGTACACTTGTTAGTTTAGAATGTAGATATGAATCTACTTTGAAAATTAGAAAAAATTTGTGCTACAAGTCTCAAATAGTATTCTCACATTTCACACATTGAATAATATTTCTCCATTTTCTCTATTTCATATTAAATAGAAAAATCAATCATACCTAAATTTCTATTATTATATATAAACTGCATGTTTAGTGTACTATGTAAGTTTGTTAAATTATGGCGAGCTTTCGAATTTTCGCAAACACACGTAATCTTAATTCTCAAGCAAAGCATAAACTATAAACTTAAAAGCAACGAAAATAAATGAAAGCGTCTACATTTATGCAAGCTTTCATTTATTTCTTTCGAAATGCTATGCTCATTATTTTTTGGTTTGCGAAACTTGTGAGGAGTACTAGTACGTAGGCACATGACATTGCAGGTAATGTCACTATTGACTTTAGTGACTGCCCTTAATGTGGACCTTCTTCCTTTTAAGGAAACAAAATCTCATAACCTAAATTACAGTACATAAATTTGTTGAATGCATGGCTATCCAATCCCCAAATTGAACAAATTATATAAAACAAAACAAAAATGAAAAGGAAAAAACCTCGTGCTTCTCGTTGAGATTATCAACAAATTTGCAATCAACAGTTGCCAGAATAACTATAGGGATAAGCGTTCAGATTTATCTCTGATTATGTGGGAAATTATGAGTTTTACTTACGTCTTATCATATAGTAAAAAATTACGGGACATTTGACATATTTCAAATCTGCAATTTCCAATTTCTTAACACTTGTGAGTTTTGCTGCTACAGTACAAATACGCACAAAGAAATAAACATCATTGTTAGTTACCACTTGGAGTGAGTGATGGTCTACATTTATGAAAGGGTGACTCTCACCACAAAGTCGATAGCTGAAATTGGTGAAGAAAAATATCTAGATCAGGGCAATTATTAACACAAATGAGGAAGAAGAAGTTGACATAACAATGAGGTGGTGCATCGTGCTGAATGAAATAAAATAATCAATCAACATGAGAGTTT
>Ga0209282_1002485_pt1 | contig 10678 bp, 2 predicted proteins | sample Mtrugardesep15_FD_187529 | JGI IMG/M metagenome (GOLD analysis project Ga0209282, IMG submission 187529) | Root nodule microbial communities of legume samples collected from California, USA - M. trunc garden sep15 (SPAdes) (version 2) | ecosystem: Host-associated > Plants > Roots > Nodule...
CTTTATCTTGTGCCTCCATAGTTTTTCTTCTTTTGTGATGTGTGTTTGTTATCATCAAAACTCAGCCAAACCTAAGAAGGAAATCTTCTTCACAGAGGCAACATTCAAACAGAAGGGGTGAGATTTCCCATTCAATAATAATACGCAACAATTCATCTAAAGAATTAATCAACTAAAATAACAACTTTTCATCATTAATAATACTCCACATATTTCCAACAACTATCATCATTTAACTTCATGCAAATAATGCAGCAGCAACATCAACAATGCAACAACAACGACTCGATGATGCAACAACGACTACTCAACAAAATGCAATATAATTATGCATGTGGTACCAACATAGCATCAAGCTCCCTTCGTTAAAGTCATAATTGGACTTGTCAGGTATCAAGCCCCCTTCGTTAAAGTCATTCGACTTGTCAGGGGTCAAGCCCCCTTCGTTTAAGTCATTCGACTTGTCAGGCGTCAAGCCCCCTTCGCTGGACTATGCTATGCAATGACACAACTTAAATGCAACGCCATCAACATAATAAATTCATATTAAATCAACCACAACAGATTTGAACATCAACTCAAAGCCACTGAAAAGATAAATTGGTTATCAACAATTTTCATGTTTATGACAAAATCCAATTCAAAACAGAAACGAGTGAAAAATACACAAGAACGCGAAACGGGCATTCTGCCACTGAACAGTTCGCTAGGAGAACACTGCTACTCGTTGTGGCGAAAGACGGCGTCTACTCGCTAGGCGGGGAAAACATTCGCTGTGGCGAGTTCAGATCTACTCGTCGGGCGACTAAAAACACTCACTGTGGCGAGTTGGGAACTACTCGCTAGGCGACCAAGAACACTCGCTAGGCGAGTGATGACTACTACTCGCTAGGCGAGGTTGAGCACTCGTCGTGGCGAGCGATGATAGACAGGTCTGCGAACAGACCTCTGTCTTACTCCAAAACCATAATTTCGACAACCCCAAACCCCAAAATTGATAGGAAACATTATCTACTGTTATTCTACAACCTAGACATCACTTCCTTACATTAATTCATGAAATTACCTACACTTTCAACAATTTTTATTGATTTTAGACCTAATTCCCAAAATCCCAAAACTCAACAACAACGACAACTACATGATTAGATCCTTTACAGAATCATATGCTTAAGATTATAGAAAGTTAGTCCCACCCTTACCTTAGATTTGTTGAAATCGCAAATCACCAGCTTCTCTTCTCTGACTTCTCACTTTCTCTTTTTCTCCCAAAAACTGATTTTCACGTATACTGACCTTTCTATTTTCTACCTCTTATATTCTTAACCTAAATAACTTTCCCTTATTCCAAAACTACCCTTACTGCCTCAATATTCTATTTTAATTTTATACATTCACTAACAATATTTTAATAAACTAGTAATATTACTAACACATAACACATAAACCCACAGACCGCAATTATTCAAATAAAATAGACCCAAAAGGCACTAAACTTGACAAAATAAATAAATAATAAAAATAGGGCGTTACACATGACACACATGATGTAAGACAAGACCTTCATGTTATAGCATGAGGAACCTTATGACGGCCCTAGTATGCACGACCGTCTAAGTATGCAAGTCCCCACACACGTATAATCAACTGTCAGGTTGTATTGTAGACACGTGGTGACCATGGGTTTTCCCCGAGGTTACCTATAGCCTAGGATTAGGTAGAACTCACTGAGACATTATGTCTCATCCCAATCATTTTTGTTTCAGATAAGAAGGTTGGTATAGCAGGTTTAGCAAGCTTGGAGCAGGATGGATAACCAGCAAGTGCTCGTTCGTACCCGCTGTAGGATATTATATACGTTGAGGGTGCATCTTTTTAGATTATGGACGGGTAGTATTGTATTGTTGATTGTACGAACGCGCATTGTTGTATAGATTATTCATTCGAAGAATTTTATGTTGTAAATTTTAATGTATCTAGTACTAAAGATATTGTACACACTAAACTTTCTAGATACGTTTAGTGTAGGCGTTACAAGAAATAAATGGGTCAACAAAAGTTGATGTAATTAATCAACATTATGAACTAAATACATCAATTTTAATTGATCAATTTGTCTCTTATAAAAATGATTGGAGGGAGTACTTTTTATGAAAAGAAAGATATCCCATAATATTTTTATATAAACTAGTCAATTATGATTCAACTATCTATTGAAAAAAGTGAAGACAATATTTGATCCCCACAATTCTCTTGCAATCAAATTTAGCCATTGACATTTTCTTTTCTTTTTTTCTTTTTTTTTTTAGTACAAAAGAGGGCGAAAGACTCAGCCATTGACATTTTCTACAGAGGATAAATTAGTCTCTGACTCATTATAACAAATAGAATAAGTTGTCCCTAGTATGAAAATTTAAGAGATTAGTTTAGGCATTATTTTTTATCGGAATTAAATTGACCGTAAGAAAATGGAGAGGGGTCAAATTCAGTTTGCACTAAAAAAAAGAATACAAAAGAACAAACCACCATTTTTGTCTTTAGTGGTGTAACTCGTTTTCATATTGTATCGAAATTGCAAACATATTCACAAGTGTGTATTGTATTAGTCATTTTGATTCTCATATTTGTTTTTATTTAGTCATTCATCAAATGTGCTTTCATGTTAGTTTAGTTTATAAAATTACTAACAAAAGAGACGCTAAAAATATGTTTGCAATTTTGATACCTTTGAGAATCACATTGACATAGTTTCACATATTCACCATAACAGTTGTTTCCTTAAAATTAAAATAGATTTCAACCTTATAGTTTACAGATTTTATTACCTTCATTAAATATGATTGTACAAAATAGATGATACTCTCTCCGTTTCAAAATGAGTATCGTTTTAGCAAAAAAAAATTGTTTCAAAATGAATGTCACTTTCAATTTTCAATGCACTATTAATTACTTTTTTCCAATAATACCCCTTAATTATTACTATACACACTACTTCCAAAGTACCACATTTTACTTTAATTTATAATGATGAAAAATTCACCAATAGTTAACAAGGTTATGTTAGTAAAAGTGTCATGTCTATGGACAATATTATTGCATTTCTTAATATGTGTGTAACAACCTAAAACAACACTCATTTTAAAACGGAAAGAGTATAACATAATGGCAAACCATAACTCATCTAAATGTCAAGAGTTAAAGTACCTTCAAAATTTGATGTCATGAAGATTTAAACAAAAAGAATATTCAAATTACAAAATTGAAATCTAATAAAAAAATATTATACAGATTAATTAGAATTTGACAACATGGCAAAAAAAAATACTGTTTAAATTTTTATTTGTTTTAACCTCAAGTTCGGTTGAAAAAAAAGTAAAATTCCACTAACTATTTTGAGTGTTGTTGTTCTCACCACAAGAGTTTTCTAAAAATATATGAAAATGACTAAAAAAATTGCGGTGGTTAGCTAGCATCGAAATTCTATTTATAAGTTGGTGATAGTTAACTACCGCTGGAAAACAATGAAAGTGAAAATAGCAATTTCAAGTATTTTACCCTTTTGAAATTAAAAGGAGACAAAAGTGTGATATAAGGGGCAAGTGTACTTTAACCGTAACAAAATTCATTAGGTACACTTCTCCCAAAGAATAACCGATTTTGTATTCTACAACAACAGTTTCGTCAACATCAATGTTTTCCTCTCAAATCTCTAAGCTTCTTCGATCGCAACGCTTCCATGAATTTCATTCAATCCAATAAGCTAAGCATTCTTCTCTTCTCTGTTTCTGAATTCTGTTATATTTTCTTCATCTTCATCAATATCGTGTTCTTAGAATTTGAATTTTTGAATTTGGAGAATTTTGATACATTTAACAGATCTAGGGTTTAATATATTACTCATCAATCTTCACTTGAATTGATCTGATTCACTTGAATTTATTGGATTAGTTTAACTTTAGATCTGAATTTTGTTATAGTTACTGGTTTATGATTTCATTCATATATATAGATTATGATTGTTAAACATTGATGAACACTAATCACAGAGATATTTTACTAATTCAGCAATGTTTTTTTAATAATCAATCAATGTTTAGTTTGTAATTCTGTAACCTAGCTCTCGACCGAGCTCGGCTGCAGCAGGGCAATCACACATCTACACATTCGGGATATTGGTAGCCGTTTGATCAAGTCCAGGCGATTCAGATTCAAGTTAGGTATTTTAAATTATATAATTAAAATAAAAATATGCTTTTTTTAACAATCCGACCTTAGATCGGGCGGTCATTGATGTGACGAATGTGTGATTCCGATGTGAATATTGATAATGACAGAAACTGTAACTTGTAACTATTGATAATGACTGCCGATGCCCTATAGTTCCGTGTTTATTGCAGTCAATAGCTTGGAGCCTCTGAACGAAATTTGAATGGTTCACATTCTGAGCTCCTAGTCTAAATCTGATTACCTGAAGTTGGAATTTGAGTCATTCGATCTACTAAACAGTTCCAATTTATTGACGCCACTGTGGTTAAGATTGTGAATTAATCACGTGATAGATTGGAAGTTTGAATTTAAGTCATTCAATCTACATCATCACATGATAGATTGTTGAGTTTGTGAGACACGTCAATCTCAAGTGATTCCAAAAATGATATTTTCAGGGTCAGGTTTGTACGACCTAATTCCTGTAACAGTCTGACCACTGGTTCCACCACTGTCACGCGGCCAGGCTTTTTGCTCCTCAAATCGCCCTCTGTGGTGCAGTCAAGCTGGTATGGTTCCAACTCTGTTACGTGTGCTGCCTAGCAGATCCACATCCCCATCATATTGTCTTCTTAAACCTTGAAGGGTGTATGAGGCAAGAGAGCATTGAGAGAAGAAAAAGAGAAGAGGGACGAAAGAAGGATCTTGCCATGCTGAGATGGGAGAAGAGAAAAAGTCGAAAAAAATTAAGTACAGTGGCGCCGCTACAAAATGGATATTATGGTAAAATATTTTTTGTTAGAATCCTCGGTCCTTGTTACTATCCTACGACTTACCATTTTGCAACCCCTCTTCATTCTAGCTTGGATCTTGATCTTCATAACCTTGATTGAAATAGTGAATGAGCGAATTCTTAACTTCATGATACTGAAGTCCATGGATACTCTATAGTGGATGGGTGCTACTGTTGAAGAGATCAGTGGAGGTACGTCCTGTTTATATTAAATAAATTTATATGCTATTCTTTATATGTTAGAGTGGAGTTGTCCTGGTAAGTGGTTCAGGGGAAAAGAAGTTTGTACAGTAAGGCCTTTCCAATCGCATTTTTTTTCATTGGCTCCGGTATACTTTGTTCTTTCTTTTTTTTCATTAATAATTAAAGGGGATCAATAGTGTTCTCCACTTACCCCCTTATGACTCGAATCCACAACCGTTGGATGTAGGTGAAGCTTCTTACCAACTAAGCTGCGCTTTGTTGTCTACTTCATTCTTTTCTGCTTTTACAATTTTAGAACACTTCAACATGAGATTTGCTTCCCCGTCCCTCATGGAACCCAAGTTAAACTAGATATTATGTGGCTTATGAAATATTAAAAATTAGATGCTAGCCTTTTTTTACAAGTATGGTATAACTTAATTAAATTTCTAATAGAATTTATATTGTTGCTGTAATAAATTTGTTTTTACAATTTATATTGTTGTGGTAATAATGTCTAAGTTGATATTGGATTTATATTTTGAACTTGATTGTTTTTTTCTTTTTTTGGGTGGGGGTGTTATGATTATCTGTCTCCTTTTGTGGAGAAGGCTTGTGAGTCATATTTTGTTAGTTTTAATGAGTGTTATACAAAGCGGCTAAGAGGGAAAATATTTAGAGAATTTTTGAAACCCTCTAAATTATTTCCTCAATTCATTTTTTCCGTTCCTCCAAACTGGTGGATCTGAAGAGATATAGTTTCCCGGAAGGTAGGGAGCCATCCTCCCTTTCACCCCAAAATCCTTCCTCTTCTTTCCTTCCTAAATCCCCTAACGAAGGCATGGTCTTTGCTCTTTAATTTTTATTTTTAATGGCTAATTATAGTCCTTTTTCCCTCTAAAATGTGGTATGTTGGAAGATCATTCTTTTCAGAAAGCCTTTTGGTCTGTAAATTTCTAGCTAATCTCATGAATTTGTACCAATGGCAAGCAGAGCTCATCATTGAGGGTGCATATTCATTTCACATATATTGTATCGGCAACGGCAATTTTAGTTAATTAAAATGCTACATCCTTTTCCATGGACAAATCAATTTTAAGGAGTATGCGAAGAGCCAGATTGACCGGTATAATAAAAATAGATCATCGTCATCCCAGATGAGCCGACAATTTGAGACTGGATGAAATCCATCAAAGCACATTTATGGCAAACTTGATAAGGCATCATGGAGGGTTGAGGAAAAGCACATTTATGTGCTTATTGAAAATTCTCGCCTCCTCAATCTTGCCTCAGATGCTTATTGAAAATTCTGACACAACTAGTTCTGTGAACTGGTAGTCTGACTCTAGTGCTTTACACCATGTGACCACAAATGCACAGAACATTCATCACTTTTCACCATTCGAAGGACCAGATCAGATCATAATTGGCAAAGGTCAAAGTTTGTTTGTTCTATCGGTTCCTTACCAGACCATCTCTTTACAAGGTGAGCCTTGATGCAACGTTAAAGTTGTTGTTACGTGACTGAAAGGTCACGGGTTCAAGTCCTGGAAACAGTCCCTTGTGTAAAAACCAGGGTAAGGCTGCGTACAATACACCAAAATGGTGGGACCCCTTCCCAGACCCTGTGTATGCAAGAGCTTTAGTGCACCGGGCTTCCCGTTTTATTCCTTTCTCAAATAAAAGTACTTCTGAGTTATGCACTTCCTGTTGTTTGGGCAAAAGCACACAGGCTTCCCTCTCATTCACCTAGTACCACCTATAGTGCCCCTCTGTAATTAATATACAAGGACTTGTGGGGCTCTGCTCCCTTTACATCCACTACTGGGTTTATATATTACATTACCTTTGTTGATGCATTCACTAGATTTAGTTGGATCTGTCTTCTAAAAATGAATTTGATGCTCTTCATATCTGTCAGCAATTCAAAACCATGGTTGAAAATCAGTTTTCTCATAAAATCAAATATGTCCAAACTAATGGGGGGGTTGACCAGTCACTCAATTTCTAAACTAGTGTGGTATTGTAAACTATCTTATTTGTCCTCACACTCACCACCACAGTGTTATTGTTGAGCGAAAACACAGAGAAATTGTTAGACTTGGTCTTACCTTACTTGCCCAAACAGCTCTGCCTTTTGCCTATTGGGATTATGCATTTCTCACTAGTGTCTACCTCGTCAATAGACTTCCCACTTCAGCTTTCAAATTTTAAAGTGCCTTACACCACACTCTTCCATAATCAGCCTTATTATATTTTTCTTAGAAATTTTTGGCTGTGCCCGTTTTCTTTTGCCAAGGCCATACAACAGTTATAATGTGCCTGTTTTCTTTTGCCAGAGCCATACAACAGTCATAAGTTGCAATTCAGGTCATAGGAGTTAAATTTCCTCCCATAAAGCCTATGAGTGCTTTTCTGCAGATGGCCGCCTTCAGATCTCTAGCTGTCATAAAGCATATGTTGCATTGCTCCAGAACAAAACCTGGACACTGGTTCTTTAACTCTTGACAGAGCTCCTATTTGCTGCAAACGGGTATTCCACACTAAAGAGGATTATAATGGTTCAATTAATTAGTATAAGGTTTGCCTAGTTGCAAAGGTTACCACTAAAAGTTTGGTGATGATTACTCTGAGAACTTTTCTAGAGAAATCCCCATGTTGAGAATAACCAAGGACGACTACTGAACCTCTTGGCCAACAATATTCCTGTACATTTGGAGGAAAAGGGTTGGGAGCCCATCAGGCCCCGGGGACTTGAGAGGATGCATTTGATGAAGGGTTGCGTAATGGTTTCTCACTTAGTCTTCCCCCTCACAGCATCACAGGTCGTATATTAACTCTGATGAGAAAGAAGTGGAGAAAACATCAGAGAAATGGTTTCTTCTCCTACATGGTTTCATCATTTCTGCTACTCTTTTTTCGATTTTAAGAGGACTGCAGTGTGTTTTTTTATCGGAGCTTATCTTCATACATAGTTTCATGATTTTGGCTACTGGTTCCTTTTTTTTTTTAAGGACTGCAACTTCTGTTTTTTATCACCCTATCTTCCTAAAATGATTTCATGATTTTGCTACTGGTTTCTGTTTAAGACTGCAACATATGTTTTTTACCAGACCCTCTTTCTACATGGTTTTCTGGTTTTAGGACTGCAGTTTCTGGTATTCTGTTTTTAGGACTGCAATTTCTGTTTTTACAAGTTTATAGTTCCCACCTCTGTTTCTGTTTTTTTTTTATCGTTTCATGGTTTTAGACTAATTATTCTGGTTTCAATTTATAAGTTGCCTATTATAGGATTTGTGACATGTAGATTTTAAACATGGGTGATAAATTATGCAGTCTCTGAATATATATATTTAACATGACTGGTATATGTACCTGTTTTAATTATGCAATCTACGCATTAGTTATTTGTGCAGTCTGGTGTATCATACGACCAGGTGCACTGTAATTGTGTTAGACTTCCAAAAAGTGGTCGTCACCTGGTTGGATAAAAACCTGTTCGTTTGAGCTATTACCCATCTGTATTTTTTTTTCTCTCTTTGGGCTATTACAAGACTAGTTTAGATGTGTTTTATTTTGTATAAATTTGTGATATTGATTTTTATAATACGCAGTCCACTTAAATTTTACTCTACATTGATTACACATTACACAAGTTATTAGCATCACAGGAAAACTGGTGTTTAGCAAAAGGGACAGATATTAGATGTTTGATCTTGGGTAAGAGTTCAAAATAAGAAAGATTCTCTGAATGTAATACATACTATCAAAGGATTTGTAATTGTAAATGAATTCAAAGAGCAACAATATATGGAAAAAAAAGCTGTCATGATGTTTTGTATTTCTTTGAGCTCTTAAAACAAGCAAAAGCTACAAAAGAGAACATGCTCTCAAACCGGTTTCCAACTGTTTCGAATCAATCCCTGTTACAGAATCTCTAGGTACATCAAAATATACATGTAAATTATATACAATTAACGTACACCAAAATTTACATTTTTTAAATTACAACTAACAGGTGCAGAATATGTTGCCACCGCTTCATCTCTGCAATATGTGTTCAATTTACAAGCCTGGTTATCACCAACACGGATTGAATTAACACATCTCTTACATACAAACTTTGAAGGCATCCCATCAGAACTGTCAATTCCAGCACATCTGGTATGAAGCCAGACACCACAGGTATCACATTCTAACATCCTTTCTCCGTCATCATCCTTAGTACCACAAGTGCAATCAACTTTCCATACTTCTGTTCCACGTTCCATTCGGAATTGGATTAAGCCATTTTTAGCTGGACATTCTCCTTGAATTTCAACTGATCCATCGGTTGATCCCAGAAGGAATTTTAGGGTGTACTCCCGTTCTCGGGTTAAACCATATCCTAGAACTTTCACAGCTACAAACTTCTTGTACATTGCATATACGTCTTGAAAAACACCAGAGACTTCATTCAAAAGGTCAACATTAGTAGCATTCAAAGGTAGCACAATTAACTCTGGCGGTGGTGATGGGTGGTCTACTTTAGGATGGTCAGAAAGTTTCACGTGACACCAGATCTTAAGAGCTGAAGGCCGCTCTGTGGTCATTTGCTCAATTTTGTAATCCTTCATAAATTGCTTACAGTCAAGAAGCTTTCTGGCTGAATCAGCCACTGTTTTCCTATTAACCTTTGGTCTATATTTAACCATTTTTTCAGGGTGAACGATTGAATTAAATAAGAATGTCAAATCAGAAATCAGTTGCTCTTTGGAAGGATGGCTTGCAATGGAGCTTAATCCATTAGGCACATGACCCAATCTGTCAAGGATTATATAAAACATCAGCTTGGGTTTGACACACAGAAGCAACTATTCACAAAAAAGGCATACCATTACTCATACCTGAATTCAATAGCACTAGATGTGGGATTGCATCGAGAACAAACTACCATTCCATTTGCAACTGATTTCCCATGCAAGTGCTTAAGACCAAAGTCAAGAAGCTCTGGAGATCCAATACGCCTACCCACTGCCCCTTTAAGAGTTTGCCTTGTCACCCATTTGGCCTCATTACAGGCACTTGATGCAAGCAATACCTTGATCAAAGCCTGTTGCACATCTTCGACGTCGTTTCTAGTCCATGAACATAATAAATTACAGGAAGTGGTCTGTTCAAGCGATTTAGCAGTCTCTGCACTCCTGGGCTTACGAAATTTTTGAACCAATTCCAACAAAAAGGAGAAGAGATCTTTCATTGTTCGAAGTTCAGTTTCAGCCAAAGACTGGTAAAAAGAAATAACAGACTGTACTGGGTTATGAGATCCTCGATCCTGGAACAATAATGAGGACAAGGGCATGCTGGACAAGTTATCTACTGCCATCTTGTATGCATCTTTGGTAAGAGCATAGCAGCCAGTCCCAAATTCATAACCCCAATTACCATACCATGAATGCCCTCTGGCGATCGCATGAAGCAAACGATAATCCAGTCCAAATTTCTTGGACTGGATTA
>Ga0209282_1002487_pt1 | contig 10675 bp, 4 predicted proteins | sample Mtrugardesep15_FD_187529 | JGI IMG/M metagenome (GOLD analysis project Ga0209282, IMG submission 187529) | Root nodule microbial communities of legume samples collected from California, USA - M. trunc garden sep15 (SPAdes) (version 2) | ecosystem: Host-associated > Plants > Roots > Nodule...
AACAAACCCATTATGTTCCAATCTCTACTTGTCCAACAGTAGGTTCATTTCTTGATCAAAGTGTAATTTATAGATAAAACCTATTACCAATATGCACTAAATTATACTTGTTCATATAATATCCCAACACAAATAACAAATATAAAAACATAAAAACTATGGAACAAATCTATAGGTGCTTCTCCAGCTACATTGTTGATCCTTGACAAAAAAGATTTGCCAAACTTTTACATAGCTGGCAGTGGTATAATGCAGCCCTCCTCTTTTACCTAAGCTTGAGACCACCATCTATAAATTTGTACATACTCTTTCCGACACACCCTATATTGTTGAATTTCATGTAGGCCCCAGCAAATAATATGGGTCCACTCCAGTTAGTGAGACCCAAAATTTCACACAATAGAAAGTGTGTTTTGTCGACCTCTCTCAAATTTCTAATAATAAAAAATCACTTCTCCAAATACAATGTTTACCCAAAATATTCAAAGCCCCTGTCTGAGGAAAAATAAAGACAATACATATGGAACAACAAAACATTGGTGTACAATACCAAGAAAGCTAAATTATAGTTACCTTTAAATCAAGTCCACAAAACGCAGCCATTGCTCCGCCCATAGAATGTCCTAACGCTATAATTGGAATATCTCCATAAAACTTCTTCGCTCTTTCAACAGCCCCTAAAACTGCAGGACGTATTGTTGTATTATGGTATGCAGTATAAAAACCACGATGTACCTGTAGAGAATGATGATAATATTTCAGAACGGACAATAATACAGATACAAACTAAGGCTAAAGTGTTCGCTCACATACCATTGCATCATCCATGTCTGGATAATTTATTTCATGCTGCTTCCAATATAAGTCTTCGATCCAGTTCTGTAAACTACATAAAAGCAGTTTTAAACAAATAAGCTCAGAATATAATAAAGTTATTTCAGAAATGAACCAAAAATCTGAAAGACGTAAACAGCTTTCCTTTTAAACGTGCTTTAAGGACAAATGTTTTCTTCATAGTAAAATGGTTCTCGTATAGGTCAATATAAGAGAAGTTATGCTCTCTTAACAAACATAACAAACAATATGCTTTATTCGTTTATAGATATTCTAGCTTCGGACCCTTTCAAAAACAATAATCTATGATGTACAACCTACAACATCTCAAACATGATCTGAAATATAGACAATCATCTACTTCATAAGCTAAATAATCCTGCTGATCAGTTTAGGATCACAGAAATGCATGCCTTGTGCAAATAAAACTGAAAATAATCTGTATTACTTAGTCATTTGCTCACCGCCTCTATGCCAGTAATACACTGCATTCATAATAAATCAAATAAATTGCATTTCTTAACTTATATAATTGCATGTGCATGAATGTGAATATATGTTCATACAAACTTCACATACACACAAGGAAAACATTTTTTTTTTCTTTTTTCTAAAATATGCAGGCATCTGTGTGTAGACATACACATAACTCTAAACTCCAATCAATCCATTCTAATGGTGACTATGTAATATAGGTGTTAATAACACAGAAAACTTAAGCCAGAAAGAAAATCCACCTGTGTTCATTAGTTCCTCTGAATGCAATGATAATAGCACGCGGATCATCGGCTACTCCAACAAATGCCTAGAATAGGATGTAATAATAATTACATAAGAAAAAATAGTACATCAATAGAATAGATGTAATTAACAAGTAGAAAAATAAAATAAATAGAATTCATTGTTTCTTTAGTGTAAAGGAATATTGATCTGTGATGAGAGTTCACCGACCTGTAAGCAATGCTCGACATCAACAACCAACTCTATAATTTCGAATCCCTGTTTAAATTTAAAATATCTTTAGACCAACTATTTTGGAAGAGTTAAATTATTAGAATACTAGAATGTAAATAATTTGAAGCTCACTCACAACTTGAGTGAACAAGTTAAATTAATGTTCATATTATCAGCACCTTGGTCAAGTCGCCACATCTAGAGCACGTCCAAGTAAAAAGTTGAGTCAAATCTGACAAGTATACCTGCAAGAACCAAACCTATTTCAGTCCTTTTATTGTATATAATTCATACAGAATGCCAACGTGATTTGCCTTGACCAAATGCATGTAACGAAACTTTAGATTCACTGCATCATGCAAGCAAGGTGACTTAAACTCTAAAGTCTAGGACACACCCAGCAGCGAAGCTAGCCAAATTTTCTCGAGGGGGCCAAATACATAGAAAAACTAAAAATACTTTACGAATGTTATCTTGACAATTTTCGTTGTTGACAAAGTTCTCTGTGTACTTACTATAGGGTCTGAAAATGCCAAAACACGAAATATAAATGTATCAATCAAATAACGATGTGTTGTCTTTTATATTTCTACTAATAATTTTAAGAAATAAATTTATTTGAGGTAGCTAAATCTATATTATAAGAGTAACTAAACACAAAAATACATAAGTTATCAAAAAAATCAAACAAATAAAAAATAAACGGGGTAGCCTAAGCCACCCCATGCTAACACCATGCTTTGCCCCTGGACACACCAATAAAATGCAATAACTGATAGTTTGACTTGTTTTGGCTATGAGCTGGTCAGGATGAGGAATCTCTCAATCAATGTTAGCAGGTGAGAAGGTCCCTCAATTATTAAATTATTTATGTTAGGCAAAAGCATAATTGAAGACATTGACTTCTTTGATCTGTAAAATAAAGAAGATATGGTTTGAAGTGGTGGCCTTAAAACCTACTTAAGCAGAGCTGGGTTGAAACTTGAAATTTTCATTTCAATCATTAATTCCCAATCAACCCTCTCTGATAAGATTAGAATACAAATAATACGTACAATAGTTATAATTCCTCTATATGCATTGCTTAGGTTGAACATATATTAACTCACCGCAGAAGCATATTCCACTAATATGGTTGCAAGTGTATGATTGTACTGCACAAGATGACTCGTATGCCTAGCCTTGAGTTCTGCAGATGAAAAGTGTATCATTGGTGTGAAAGTGTGAAAGGTCCACAAGAGTAAAAGACTATGGTTCAAAATGTAATTTCTTTATATCACACGAGTTTGTATTTGTTCATCTATACAATAGGCATATCTGCATATGTGAATCGTTCATGACTTCTTCAAAAGCTTAAAAAGAAATATCTCATCTTTGGAGTTATGTAGCATGCATCAGTCATACATTACCAAAACAAATACAACAAAAAAAAAAAAGGAAATAGCCTATGGCGTAGCAGAATTTTAACAAATTGCTTTTGTTCCGTGATAAACTTTCTATTACAAAGTGTTGTCAAATAGAAGTATAACATGCTTGCATTGTATGGTAGCAAAATTTGAACAAACTACAATTTTTCGCAATTCGCAATTTACAAAGTTTTACCCAACAATAATGGGCCAACTATTTTAAAATACAAATCAATACTAGCCTATTAATCATTAACACAGACACAAACACCAGAGACCGGACACTAAAGCGACATAATTGAATGTGATCACATGTGTCTTTGTTCGACCAGGAGTGTCGGTGCTGCAGAGATTCTAGGCCACCAAACATGAAACAATTCCAATTATCCCCTATTATTGATAACCACACAAAACTAAACAGACACGATGAATTGAAAAACATAAAGAAACATTGATGCAAAAGTTACGAACTTTACCTCTACCATCTGAAAAAGCAAAAAGACATAACCAGGTAACAAAAATCAAGCACCACCAATTTTTGCCCATACTATAATACTCTGCAATTGAAATTGAAATAAAAACAAATCAACTTTCCATCAAGAATACGTTAATTACTTCAACAACACCAAAATTGCGTGTTCGTGCAATTTAAAATCAAATAAAATAAAATAAAAATTAGGGGAAAATTGAATACATGTACAAAAAAAAAGCGCCACCGAATGGGGAATATATTTTTCCGCCGCCGCCGTAGAGATTTTCCGGTGAGAAGGAAAGAGAAGTTGAAGAGTCGTGATGAATAATTTGGGTTTTTGGATTAAATAGGAAGAAATTAATAATAATAACTGGATAACAACGAAAAAGGAAAATACTAGCGTGATCACGACGTTGCTGAGGTTGATTTCGTCATTTCCGTCACGTATTCTAACTCAATTTTATTATTTTTTATTGTTACACGTTTTTTTTAAAGGAATATGCGTGTGTGTGTTTGTTAAATTTTCTATTGCTTACGTTAATCTCCAATTTCTGGTGCTAGTAGTAGTAATCTCCAATTTAAACGTATTTTGCTCTTCTTGTTTTCAAAACAAATAAAGTTTTTTTTTAAATAAAATAACTTTTTTCAGAAACTAACTTTTGCGTCTCATATTTTAATTTTGGTTAAATTACATTCCCTTAACTAATTACGAGGTTTCATATTGGTACCATAATTAATTTTCGTTTTATTTAGGTCCCTTAACTCACTTTCGTAAGTCCCTTTAACAAATATAATATAAAGAAAAAAGCATAATAGTGCGAGACAATTGCCAACGAACAACGAATGAATACAAAGCCGTTAGATTGCATTTTATATTTGATTGCATTTTATTTTTGATCCTGTTTTACTTTTTATTTATTTTAATGGTATAATAACACTACTCACCGTTTATCGTGTTAATTCGTACTAGGTTTTTTTCGCACTATATAGACATGCTCTAATATAAATACTTGTTTTTTTTAGTACAATCCAACAATATAACATTAATATAGTAAAGTTTGTTAAAGAGTATAATTGAAATTATAAAAATTCCAGTTTGAAATCTCTATCCCTTGATACATAATATTGATGGTATTGTTTTGTAGTGGGATATTTCCTATTTTGATGGTATTTAATTTTTTTAATTAAAATTTAAAATAATGTTATTAAAGGATAAAATAGTTTAAATGAAGGCTAAAATAGGTAAAGAAATAGTCATCTCAAACTCATATATTTTAAACCTATTTTCTTTATATATGGTAAGATAAACGTCTCAACAAAATATAATGTTGAATGTTTGTTATGTCCATCCAAATATTTTTTTAAATTTATGTTTTTTTTAAACATGTATATTCAATAAGTTTGGTATTTTTTTCAAATTTTCAATAGTTTTTGCTTTTTTATATTTTTCAAAATTGTTTTGCTTTTATTTTACATAAATATCTCAACAAACCACCTACTTTTTTACAATTCAAATTATTAATTAGATTCAAACGATTAATTAAATTGAATTATTTCATCAATGTAATGTGTGTTATCAATATTAAGTTATTTTTATTGAAAGAAAAAAAGTCACATTGTTTTGAAGTAAATAAATATTCAGGTAATAAATTTAGCCAAAATTTTGGTTGTTACAAACGCTCCGCCGTAAAAGTTAAAGTCTTGTAACAAATGATAGTAAATTGATAAGTGTTGTTATGGAACAAAATGCAAATCGCATTTCTCAATGTCTGAAAATGGAGTTGTGAAAATGCCATGGAGTGGTTAAAAATGTATTTGTCCTTCATCGTTCGTCTTCTTACAAAAAAAAAAAAAAAAACCTATTCATACTTGACCCTTAAAAAAATTCACAACCAATCAAAAAATCCATAACTAAATGCAACCGCCAATCCATGGTTCAAATACCATAGACAAAATAGAAAATTTCGAATTACAATTGATTATTACATTAAGATATCTAAATTTGACAAGCTCGATATATTATAATCCCTCTGTTTCTAAATATAAGTAAAATTGACTTTTTAGATTCATTCATTTAATGATGTTTGTGGTTTATAATATTGGTGCATTATTTCAACTTTAAAGAATACTTTTTTATGTAAGTTAATAACTTAATGAACACCGAAACTATTACAATGAATACTTATTAGCGGTGTTAGAATACTTTTGGTGTCTTAGGTGAATCATTAAAGTTGTGATATATTGTTAAAAAAAATGATATTTTAAGCATTCAAACGTGTTTTTTCTTACATTTTTTATTGCAATAAAATTAATCAAAACGAATTAAAAAGAAATATATGCATATACTACTAACTATTAACTAAAAATAATTATCTCTCTGTCCCAAATTGTATGACGTTTTGGACATTTCACACATATTAAGAAATGCAATTAATATTGTGTTGAAAAGAGATATTATGAGTTGTTTTACAAAATTGCCCTTAATAAATAATATGAGAAAGATAAATGAAAGAATTGAAAGAAGAAAGTAATAAATAGTTAAAGTTATATTCCCTCCGTTCAAAACGAATGTCGTTTTAGTCATTTACACACAGATTAAAGAATGGAATAAAATAGTCAAATATAATAGCAATTTTACTAAAATAGCCTTACTATTTTTTAATTATTTAATTTTTATAATAACGTGGGTTTAAAAAACAATGAAGTTTACCGAAGTAGCCACAAGTTTCAATGGAAGATGTATCATTATTCAGCTAAGTAAAATGGGCGTTTGGCACTTTTCCCATATGTGTTTCACGTTGTTTTCGAAGGTAACAAGGCAAAAGCAATTGACGCAGCACATGTTTCTAATTCTTAATTTTGTTATTTCAATGAAGGGCAAAGATGGAAAAAAAATCAAATTTACATTGAAAGTTGAAAACGACATTCATTTTGAAATAGAGGGAGTAATAGAAAAAATGATATTAATGTTGTATTGATGTTGTAAAATGGCATATAATTTGAGATAATTTTTTTTTTCTAAAGTGACATACAATTTAGGATGGAGGAAATAATTTCAACTTTTCAAAAAAATGTTTTCTTGGCCCGCCTCTCATGCTCAAAGCCACCCGTACTTATTATATATCAAAGCATGATTGCCGAAGTGTGATGTAAACATATATTGCCTTAAAAATTAAAAAAAAAATCATTTTATAAATGTAAATCATTAGAGATTGTATACACGAAAAAATAATTTATATGACGCTCATGAGAAATGACATTTTATGTTTTCTTTCAAAAAAGAAATTACATTTTATGTTTCTTTCATTTTTTTTGAATGAGACGTAGTTATAATTATAAGTAATGGATAATTATCTAAGGATATATTTGAGAGCATGAGGAGAGGGAAGTAAAGAGAAATCTTCAATCATTTTTAACAGAGTAGATTGAATTTTGTTTTTATTTGAAAATTTTATCTAAGTCTCCCAACACTGTTTGTTTCCTAAATTTGAGAAATTTATTATTATTATTATTATTATTATTATTATTATTATAAAATATAAATCTATCAAAACGTTTCCCTCCCAAATCCTTTCATTTCTTCCACTACATAAAAAGAGGATCAACGTAGGCATAAGTTGGATATTCACGTAAATCATGTTTCACATAATTCACATAAACTACATTTCACATAACCATATTTCATATAAAATACATTTTACACAAACCACTTTTCACATAAATCATATTTTACACCAACAAGATTTCACATGAATCTTATTTCAAATAATCATATTTTAGAGAAGTCACATTTCACACAAACAACGTTGTTATCAATACAGCAACGTGTGGAGGATGCGGGGTTTGATATTGTTGAAGTGATTCCAATGGGAGAAGATAGAGCTTTTCTTCGTTGTCGTGGTAATGGTAATATTTTACAAGTTTTTAAAGATGTTGCTGATTTTTTTGGATTGTTTCTTACCGATGTGCATAAATGGACGTCGAAAGAAGTTCGGTATGAACGTGGTGCTTGGGTACGAATCTATGGTACGCTGGTACATGCTTGGAACACAAATTTTTTCAAGCTATGTGTTTTTAAGTGTGGAAGGTTTGTGCGGGAGGATGAGTGTACTTTGGATAGAGGTGGAATTGATTTTGCACGATTTCTTATTTCTACGTATGCTTTGGAGGTTTTGAACAAAATTATGGTGCTGATGGTTGACGGGTGCAATTAAAATATTAAGTTGGTTGAGGAATGGGGATGTAATCTCGGTGAAGACGCTTTCTTGACTTGTGTTGACGAGTCTTTCTTTTTTTCTGCTCTTTTTTTTCCGTTCCTTCGGAATTAAGAGTGTTCTTAGGACCATAGTCCTTTTTTCGGTTTAATGTTTAATGTCCTTAAGAATTAAGAATGGTCCTAAAAACATAATCCTTTCGATAATATATGTCCATTCGGAATAAAGAGTACTTTTAATATCATAGCCCCTATTTGGAATAACATTGTCCCTTCGAAATTAAGAATGATCTTAACGGTATATAAAAATTATTCAATATTTTTCTATTTGAGGAGAAATGGTGGCATCACCATATTTGAGTGGTCGTAGTACCATATTGATAGTTTGGAGAACTTAAAAGTTAGAATGCTGGTAACACCATATTTGAGTGGTTTCATCACCATAACAGAGTGATGACAATACCATGTTAAAGTGGTTTCAGCATTAAAGAGTGGTCTTAGTACCATATTTGTAGGTGTAAATTTCGAACGGTTTCTACAATGCAGTAGTTAACTGCACAGTTGTAGCTGAACTTGTTTTATCCTGGAGGCAGCGTGATTGATAGTCTGCCTTGCACAATTTTGGGCGGTGCTACGAAGCGTGAGAGCAACCTGACCGTGACTCAATCTAGTAACAACTTCGATAGATAATAGAATTTGAAAATTCAAATACAATACTTTGAAAATCCAAAAACAACAACGAATCATTAAAAATTGTATTTTTTTTATTCTTTAAATCATTACATAGTAGCGTGAATTTAACCATCATATAATTTCTAACCATCTATTCTATACCAATCTTGTCGGTTTCTCCCTCAAATATTTTCTTCAATTGATTTTTTCAAAAACAGGTTCGTAAAACAAATGAAATGGCTTTCTAAAATCTTAAACAAGAGCATTATCGAGAATATCTTACTAGTGTGTTTTAATTTCTATTTGTTTAAATCATTCTAAATTTTTCCATAAACGAATCAGGGAAGCTGCACGTTTTTTTTTGGTTAAGTAGCCCAGCGGCTAAAGAATTCTAATAAGTGAGGTGTCCAGGGTTCGAACCCCCGCCCCTACATATAATATGCATTATCCATTACCAAGTGAGCTAAGCTCACGGGGACTACACACTTAGATAGTGGTAATTTGCATTTCGTAAATTTTTGTCAGAGAGAATTTCGCACCATTTAGCATCTCTCAACCAAAAAACACTACAATTGCAAGATCTAAAATCAAAATTACACCTCTAAGATGAGTTAGATGGCACCATTTGTCATTTATTCTACATGGAATTTTTTAGGACTTAATTCAATCGATTCTCAACTCTAATATCTCTCGTCCCACCCCCTTTTCCATCTTTTTTGATTTCTGCTCTTTATCAAACAATTATTGCTCGCTCCCAACTGAACTTCCCAAAATACCCCTGCGTGAGTTAACTCACGCAAGTGTTAATTTTCAGCGTGAGTTAACTAAGGCAAGTGTTAATTCCAGCGTGAGTTAAGTTGCGCAGCGCATGTTAAAGTGTGCAGATTTTAACACTTGCGTTACTTAACTAACGCAGGGGTATTTGCGGTATTTCAGTTGGGCGCGAGCAAAATGTGTTGGGAGAAGAACATAAATCATATCTTTTTTGTCTCATATTATAGTCACCAGGCTTCATGACTTGGGCTTAAAGCAAGAAATCCATTAAGAATGGGCCTAAGTGTGCACACAAAGGTGGGAAAATCTACATTCCAAACAAACCCATGGCGGGAAACAAAAAATTCCCTATCTCGTCATAACCGTACATTTACTTCCTTAATCGAACGGCTATAAACACCGCAATCACAACCCCTTACAACAACCATAGTGTGACTTCAAACATTAATTAATTATTACAATCCTTTTTCATTCTTCACCGCTCACAAACACAAACCCTTGAATTCAAGAATCCATGGCGAAACTGTCGAAGCAACAACCTTCTTCCGACGAAGAACCGATGAACTCTTCGTCGGAGGAAGAAGAGCAAGTGAATGAACAGATCAACGAAGAAGAAGATCAAGAGGAGTTGGAAGCTGTAGCTCGTGCTGTTAGTTCCGACGATGATGATGAAGTCGCTGGTGATAATCCGCCGGATTCTGATGCAGATGTTGCTGGTGAAGATGGTGATGATGATGGAGAGGTTTGTTTTATTGTTTTACTCTATTTTTTGAACAATGTTGTTGTTTAGGTTTCGTTTATAGTTTAGGGTTTGTAATTTTTTGGTGTCATTTAACTATGCATGTTTTGTTATGAGATTTTGAGATGAATTTGAAGTTGAATTTTGTTGAATTGAGTTGAAAATTCGAAGACTGAAGTGTGTGTGTGTGTCTGAGAGAGTATTTTTTTGTGTGTGAACCGGACTAATCCTTTGAGCCGAGTAGGAAATGCTGAAGTGAGCGAGAAAGATAGAGAGTATGGTAAACGGCGTGGTTACGAGTTACTTACTTTTTGTGGTGTGGCTAGCACATCAGACTAATCCTTCGAGCCGAGTAGGACTAGGACATACTGAAGTGAGTGAGAGTGATAGAGAGTATGGTAAACATCGTGGTTACATGTTGCTTACATTTTGTTGCGTGGCTTCAGGGAGAAGGTGCTCCTGAAATAAGCAAACGCGAGAAGGCAAGATTGCGAGAAATGCAAAAAATGAAGAAACAGAAAGTTCAGGAGATATTAGATGCTCAAAATGCGGCCATTGAAGCTGACATGGTGAGTTTAGCTGTTATTTTACACTTCTAAACTACTTTTTTT
>Ga0209282_1002488_pt1 | contig 10675 bp, 3 predicted proteins | sample Mtrugardesep15_FD_187529 | JGI IMG/M metagenome (GOLD analysis project Ga0209282, IMG submission 187529) | Root nodule microbial communities of legume samples collected from California, USA - M. trunc garden sep15 (SPAdes) (version 2) | ecosystem: Host-associated > Plants > Roots > Nodule...
ATCTGTGTTTCTTAGCCAGTGTTTGGTACAGTGGTGGTGTGAACGCGGCCGTGCGTTTAGTGTGAAGCTCAAGTATGTAGCTTATTAAAATTGCGATGAGATCGGCATCGTAACACGAGATTGGCTATTTGGACGCGTTACCAAACATGCTATTAGTAAGATTATTAGGGATAATAATTGCGGCTGATACAGTTGCAATTGTGGTTGGGGATGAGTTAACTTGCAACTTCAACAACCTTGCTTGTACGAGGTTGTGATACTTCAATTTTCTGACACGGAAAATGCTAGTGTTTACAAAAACACTATTAACGTAAGAATGTCAATAAACTTGAGCCATCAATTTACAGCCAAATACAGAATTATTGTCGTTTCACCCTTTCAACAGTTGGACTTAATACTATTACTTTATGTTGAAAGTTTGGTGCCTTAGAAGAAACCTGTTTATGATCTTGGGGGGGGGGGGTCTCTATTAAGGTTGCCTAGAACACTCATGTATTTTACAATTAATCAAACAACTAACAAGAAGACCAATTGAAAATATTCTGGACAAACCTTTGAAAGTTTATGCTGTAGTGCATATATTGTTCTTGACTACACCAAGATGTAAATCTTTCCGGCATTTTCTGTCTCAACGGTGTAGAAACTTTAGTTTGTCAAGGACAAACCTTTACAAGTTTTGGCTCCAACAATCTAATACAGAAGTTGTTCTTAACTATGAATCTCTCTGGTGTTTGCCATCTCACTCACATGCATATGCATATTCATATATATAATGATATACATATACATACATACATATTCCCTCCGGTCATTATAATAAACAAAACTTCACTTTTTAGATACATTAAATAATTAATGTATCTACTCTTTATTATAGACTAGCTACATTAATTATTCAATGTATCTAAAAAGTGAAGTTTTGCATATAATATAATAGTGACTGGAGGGAGTGCACACTTACACATATGGCTGAAATATTTTATTGTCCTTTATCTTTTACTTGATATTCATTTCGGTCTTAAGATTCATTTTTGTCCTTTATATTTTTGAAATTGATCATTGTTAATCCTTTTCTCTTGATAAGTTAAATATGAAATGAAACAAAAAATGCTAACTTGGCAAATGTTGTCCCATTTAAATTGTCTTTAAATGGTTGATAGCCGTCTTTATATTATTGTGTCTTTACTTTGTGATTTTGTTGAAGAAATTTTTTTGAAGGACAATTTAGGGATTTTGGATACCAGTTGGGACAATAAGTATGCCACCTCATACAACCATTGCTAAGTCAACATTTTTCGAGTTCATATTTAACATCCTGTGAGAAAAAGACAGAAGTTTACTCACTTTGAAAAGATAAAGGACCAAAATGATTATTAGGCAAAAGATAAAGGACGTAAAATGTATTTTAGCTATATACATAATATAGTCGAATGTAAAAAATGTAGTTCAACCAATTCCTATAATTCGCTTCTACAGTTAATTGCTATAATTTTTTATACATAATACAATTGAATGTAAAAGTTGTAGGCTCGTAATATTGATGCTGTAATTGTTTATATCAATAGATTGTCTTATTATATATGGTCAGTGATTAGTCTTGCTTATATCTGGTGGATTGTCCTAAAAATAGTGATTATATCTGGTGGAATGTCCAGGCCGTGCTTGCAACTTGAATTTGAAATAATTGCCGATCTTGTCTGTAGGATTTTATATTCGGTGACCATTGATAAACATCAGGATGAACAACCCCCCACCCCCCATTAGATAGATATTTACCCACCATTCTTCTCCAGTTTCTGCATGGAAATTTGGTTCCCGACTTTTATGTTTGACTGCTTTACTTATCCTATGTCAGGTATGACTTCCCCTGGAATCCCACAAAATATATTCCATTTTATGGTGGCGCTGAGCATCACGATTACCATCATTATGTTGGAGGACAAAGCCAGAGCAATTTTGCATCAGTTTTCACATATTGTGATTACATCTACGGAACAGACAAGGTTAGATCATGATTCTGGAATTCTTCTGCTGAACATAAATATCTGTGTAATTTTCTCCACATGTGAAATTGATTTGCAATGGTTTTGCTTTATGTCACAGGGTTTTCGGTATCAGAAGAAGATACTTCAAAAGGTAAGTTTATTGAGCATTGTCATTGAGAACTGTGATTTGCCTGTTATGGCTTTAATTAGCTTAAGAGCATTCCCATTTTGCTCAAACTCCTTCCACATTTTTCATTTTGTCTAGTTTACTATACAATATGCAATGACTGACCTTTTTCCCCACTTCATTGTCCTTTTGTGAATTGATTTAGCTGAAGGAAGATTCGACAAATGGTGCCGTGCAGAATGGAAGATCATACAATGAACAGGATAATTATAAATCTGAATGAGACAGAAGCATATTAGGTGGTTGATGTTGCATGTTGGTCTTTTGAAACTACCAAAATTTCTTGTAGACATATATAGTACTAGTAAAATAGATGTCTTTGGTTAGCTTCAGGATGAAGACTAGTAGAACGGGGCTTTACGAATCGTGATTTTGTTTTACAGGAGTGGGTTGGGGAAGAAATTTTTCTGTTGTCATGTTTTGGAATTCGAACATTCGGTTTAGCTTCATGTCTATGTAAGAATGATCATATCCCTATGGATTGTAAATTCTGGAAATGTGAAAGAGACTTCCTCCTCCGGGTTGCAATTCAAAAAGCATAATAAAATTTGGAAGTTCGGTTTTATGTGATAGCCTGTTCATGCACAGGTAAATGCCCCTTCTCCAATGTAGTCTACAAACATGAGCAAGTTCTGATGGATTGAGTCCAGGAACCCAGAATTGAACTGCTCAACGAGTAACATTGGAATATATATCCAGTAAAAAAATCATTAGAACGTACTATTCCTAACATATTATTCTATATGAATAGTAGAATGATAAATGATTATTTAGTCTCTTGTATAAGTCTATACTAGTACTACTATTATAAATGAGTAACGGCCATTTAATATTTCAGATTATCATGAAACTCGTAAAAATCATTCAGTGCATTTTTACAAGCATGTTATATTTGTTATGCTATAAATTGTTATATGTATTAAACCTACAGCTTAAAATTTGATTGACGTCATTACTTAAAACATCCATTTTTCTCAAGTACTTTGAGACTCTAATGAGGTAGATTAAAATAGTGAAAGTAGATGTAGAAACCAGATATGATGAAAGTATCATGTTTACTTGCTGTTCAAGATAAATAAATTTAAAAATTGAAGCTATTACTTTCCATGATCACATTTATTAACAAACGGGTGATATTTTACTCTCATTTTATCTTCAGGACGTTACTAAGATACAGTATTGTGTAGTTGTAACCTAAGAATAAGTACAAGTTTGAAGAATAGTATAGTCATTAACTTCTAATATTATTAATAGAAGATTATTAGCAATTGCCCGTCTAGCTCAGTTGGTAGAGCGCAAGGCTCTTAACCTTGTGGTCGTGGGTTCGAGCCCCACGGTGGGCGTCCTTATTTTAGTTTTTTTGAGTCATATTTTTTTTTTTTTTTTGTAAGAGCCACTTGGCAGAGAGAAAACGAAATCCCATAAACATTTTGGGCTTAAAAAAACTTATTTTTGGGAACTTATTTATTAAGTTTGTCTTTCACACTCCCTCAAAAAAAAGTTCATTTTTTACACTGCCTATTTATTACTAGTATTTTTTTGGTTACAGCCTATTTATTAGTAAGTATTAACTTCAAAATTTTAGTTGCTGAAAAAAAAAACAATTTTTTCCAACCCCATTGCTGCCAAGTCTAGGTAACATTTTTTGCACTAAAGTTTCACGGAAAAAAATCAAAATTATATATTTTTGGCATTGAAGACGGTCAACTACATGAAAAAAGTTTCTGAAAAATGCAGGCCCTATTATAGCAAAACCATAGAGCCATTGCCAGAAACACTGCTAAATGTGACCCGATTATTAATGGGACCAACAATCACGTGGTTATGTGCCCAGCTGTTTCTAATCTTAAGTTTTTTCATCTTTAAACGTTTATTTTATTTATTTATTTATTTTTTGATCAGGTAGCCTAGTGGCTAGAATTCACCTTACAAGATGAATGAGTTCGAACCCCGACCCTTACATATAATAATGCATTGTCCTACCAACTATCTTCACAGACTCTTGCTTATCTATTATTAAAGATTTGTTGGCCCATTTTTGCTTTTTTCCTCGGCTACTTTTTTATAAAGTCAGTGATGTAGCAAATATGCTTTCTCAAATTTTCATACTTTTTTTGGCCTTCTTTTTCAAGGCATAATATCATTACAAATATCAGCTTCTCAATCATTTTCATATACGTGGGTGAGGATCACTGCCTGACTCAAGTCCATAACCAAAATTCACATTGGTTTGTTTAGGATCAAGCTCCTCTAAACACTTTATAATGCAAAGTGAGTATCAACTGTTAATAAGCATATCAATGGTTGATATTGTATAGCAAAGACATTGGTCAATTTCCTCTAAATCAATTCTCTTTATAGAGAAAAATGAGTAGTATCAATTATAAATAAACAAATCAATAGGATGATGTTAACAAATGTTCTAATAATAATATAAATTAAGTTTTACCATGAACCAGTTGAATAAGACGATAATCCAAAAATTAAGAGTGAAGCTGAATTTTAGCAACCTTTGGACTTAGTTTATAATAGACTTGAAATTTTGTTGCAAACATCATGAAACTTATCTTATCATGATAATTCTTATGATATTTTTATAAAAATAAAAATGGAAAAGGGGAATTTTTTATCAACAACTTTCTTATGATCATCCGCAAATTCCACTTTCCGTTTTTATCAACTAGAACAACAACCCTAGCCTATTACGCAAATTACAAAGATTACGAGCTATCCAATTTGAAGTCCATGCAACAATTGTTCACCACTACCAACTAGACATACTAGGCCACAACTTGACCAACATGACACACATTACCACCAACTCAAAGTCAATACATGTTCATAGTATCATAAACAAAATAAAACCATCACAGTTTCTATAATATGTGCAACGTGTATGCATTAGGATACCACTTTATTCATGAACTCAAATAAAATCAACTTTAATCATAAGCACGTAGAAATTATGAATTCATATCACAATTCAAACAAGCCTATATTGTTTTATCATGATTGAAATCGTGCCACTGTATGCACAAACAATATATTAAACAGCAATTTTGTCATCAATATCAAGATCTAAAGTGAATTAGAAGAATGATCTCACAGATCACAGATATAACAATAGATTTTTCATTTTATAGAGCACACAAATAAATATACACGAATAAATATGAAGAAATCTGGGTTCACAATTAACAATAGATTTTTAGTAAAGATGAATAAAAGAACCATCACAATCCTTCAAAAAAAAAGAACCATCACCATCGATTTGGGAACAAAAAGTAGCATCGCTATCAATAAGGGAAAAAAAGAAGAAGAAGAAATCTAGGTTAAAAAATAGCAACAAACTTTTTCATTTTCTAGGGCACACAAATAAACATACATGACTAAAGATGAAGAAATATGGGATACCATGTTGGAATGAAAGAGTTGCAAAAAGGAGAAGCAGAGAGGAACAGTGAACAACGAAGAGTTGGAGAGATGAGGTGAACGATGAAGAAATAAGAAAGGGTGAAGAGAAAAAAAACGAGGGAAACCGGATGGTAAAAGAATAGAAGAAATAGAGACAAAATTATAATTGAATTATTAATGTGTTGAATTTGATAGGATACACCCTAAATGGGAGAATGAAAAATTGGTTGAATTAGTGATATTGAATTATTGGGTGGAATGAGTTTTATCACACTCCATTCTGTTTCATTCCTTTTTTTACAAAACAATAGAATGTGGTTATCTCACTCTATTTCATTCCACCATTCTCCATCAATCCAAACATAGTCTTAGAGACTATTTTTTTCTTTCAAAATGTGTTTCTAATTAGGGACATATGGGTAGTGACTATTTCTTCAATTGTAGTTTGCTCTTCGTAACGGAGAAGATAAAACTCAATTTCGATTAAAAATAAAAATAAAGACTAAACGGACATTTTTTTTTAATTTGCCCATTTTTGTTTTTGTTTGTGCTTCAGATCATATGATTATATTGGGTTTCTTATCTACCCAACAAGCTTCTTATGCGCCATGTTTATGAATTCTAAAATCTAAAATATGAGGAGGTTTTGAAAGTATTTTATATTTTCAAAAGATAAGATTTTGAATACATTAGGGTGTTTGAGAAGAAGAATGACAAGAGAAGAAAACACGTGATCATATCACATGCTTTTACTTTTTTACTTATATATTTACACGAAGTCAAAAATTTCATCTAACTTTTCGCTTGATTGAATATTCATTTCAATTTCTCTTCAAAAAGACCGATATGTACCAGAGGTGTCTCTCTCCTCTTCTTTCATTGGATGATGGAAGAAAATTTGACATTTTAACTAATTAAACATTGACTTGAATCTTTGTAGATTTAATTTGACTGGCAAAGCATAGTATGTAATTTTGTAAATAGTGAATCATATTAAGTTCTTTTTTCACCAAAGGATTTTGAATAAGGAAAATGTTAACAATCGTCTCTAAGACATTCTTTATAAGTCAAAAGAAGTAATATTTACATAAAAAATGTGTATTTATTGAAAACACTCTTGGAAAAATTTATGTCACAAGTTTTTAAAGAATTGAAAAGAGAAAGGAAATGGAATAGTTTTTCTCAATATTAGAATGTCACAAGTTTTTTTTAAGAAAAGAGTGTGAGGATCACGACCACAAGGCAACCAAATATGAATAAATAAGCCATCATACAATACAACACATTATAGCAGGAATTATGGCCAGTTGCTGTACCCAAGAAATTTCACCGTGAAAAGTATTTTGCTTTAAAGACGTTTTAAACAAAATATGAATTTAATAGAAATTTTCAGCCTTGCTTCCCCAACATTGCTTGATTCAACTCGTAGAGATCACGAAAGTTCATGTCTCCTAATTTCTTTTGCATGGTTAACTTTTCCTAACTAAACCAATTAGTTTTTGTTATGCACCTTCTATTAGAACCCCACAAAAAGCATTTCATTATTATTTTTTGAATGGCTTCTTCAATACCATTAGGAAGCAATTAAACATTAATGCCCTAAAATGGAATACCTGGTACAACTGATTCGAGTAACACCTTTCTAAGGTATACGACTTTTACGTGATGAAATATAACCTTTTTATCCCGACCTATCATCATAGACCTAAGGCCTAAATATTTTCTTGTATCAGTACATGTGATGACACCAATGATGTTATAATGCATAGTTTTCTTAGCTTCGAAAAAGGTTAGTTAGTCCTTTAACATGTTTCAGGAGATTATCTAGTTCTTCTACGCATAAGATAAAGAGATTCAGTGAGAGGGGATCCTTAGTTATTAGTCTTAAGCTTGCATGTCATTGTCATTTTGCTATCAATTACTATTTGAACACCTTAAGTGCTAGAAACAATTCATTTTTTAACATTCAGCATAAAATATTTGTAGATCCCACCACTTTAAGTGGGACCAATTTTCAAAGTATAATACTTAAGTTGATTTGAACCAATTAAAAGTGTGTGTATTTAGCATTATTTTTAAATCTTATCTACGTTTATTCAACATTTCATTTTCTCTCTATCTCTTTGTTCTTATCACCATATATACCATCATTCCATCTATCTTTTAAGTCTATTGATTTTTTTCCTTTTGCTATTGACCATAATTTACACTATATTTTTTTTGTTAAAACTGATTTTTTTTGACTAAAAATAATCTACACTTGTAAATTTAAAAGTACTAGAGTTTAGGAACATTCATTAATTTTGATTGGACGTTACTTTTCTCATTCTACGAGTTTCTCCGAAATGTTTTAATTTGTTTTATAAATTTTTATATGATATTTATGTTGTTTTGATTATATAATCCAAACAAAATAGTATAAAAAATCAATAGGGTAAAAAAAGAAAGAGTCATTTTGATTATGCCCAATGAAATTAAGTCAGTTGGGCTTTTCCTAAAAAAAAACTAGTTTGGGCTTGTCATAGAAACATATGAATTATGCTCTTTAGCCAACACAAAATGCTCATGTCCAATTGAATTGTCCATTATACCCCTACGTGAGTTAACTCACGCACCTTATTATGTCTCTGCATGACTTAAGTCACGCAGCGTGAGTTAACTAAGGTAGGATTAACACTTTCGTTAGTTAACTCACATAGGGGTATTTTGGTCATTTTGGTTGGGTGGGAGCAAAACTTGTTGGGGGAGAGCAAAATTCAAAAAATGTTGGTTGGGATATGGGCTTTGTGCTCGCCTTTAAATGAAGAAAATTGCTTTTCACCCTTTGGTTTTTGCTCATTTCCACCCAATTTTCCTTAAATAACATCAACATGAGTTAACTCAGGTTTGGTATCCAACATAAGTTAACTTGCGCTGATACCAACATGAGTTAACCCACGTTACATTATTATATAACAAACATCATCTCATTTCTTCCATTGCACAAAACTCAATCTCTAAAACTTTCTCAAATCATCCAACATCAAATTTCTTCAAATTCAAATCAGCCACCACTACAATAACAAGTAAGTTTTCATAATTCATTCACATTTTATGTTTATATGTTACATTTTTCCTCTTAAATCAGAAATGTTTTATTTTTAGGGTTTACGTTAACTATATTATTTTTGTAGGAAATGATTAAATGTTTACATGTAAATTGCCATGAATCCTTGTTAGAATAGATTAAGTTGATTAAATGTTTAGATGGTTGCATGTTTATGTTTTAGGTTTTGGTTTTAAGGTTTATGTATATTTTGCACTCCAAGTGTTCGATGAGATGTTTGAATGAGTTTTTTTATTAATTTTTTATTTTTTTTTACTTCTTATGGTGTAGATCTGAAAAAACGTAGGTAGAATAAAAAAGTAGGTTGAATCTTAAAAGTACTATGTGGGAGTAACTATGTTAAGTTAATTGCGTATCGTAATTTTTTTTTATGGGAATGCCATTTTTCCAATATCATTGAATAACATGGCCTGCCTGGGGCTAATGTCACTCAAGTGGGAGAGGTGTGTCATGGGTGACCTTAAATTGGAGTTACATAGGAGAGGTCCATTGGGGGCACTAGTTACTGGTTGGGTTACAATGGTCAATAGGCGCCCAAATAGGGTCCTACCCAGTTTTTGGCCTTCTCTTGCAGGTGAAGACAACGTCGAGGTGGCGGTGGAGAAAGACTCGGCATTCAGGCGAGCCATACGACGGTGTGGTACGCAGTGGGTTTAGTACAATGGACATTTATCCAGTAGATCCAAACACGTCAGTAGATCAGAAGGATCAACTGGATCAAATCAATCAACGACTAAACCACAAAGACACGAAGAAGGTGGACAATGTTTGGTATTGACGTTTATTAATTGACTCGGTCGGGAGATTGTAGTTCACCGGATGATACTCAAGAACGATGACGACGTCAGGAACATGTTCTTGGTATTTGATCAGCCCAACATCCTCTCGATGATTGAGTTGGATGTTTCGTTGTTGAGATCTTATGAAGATATTCTCAAGAGTTTGATTGGGCTAGATGAAGATGTTTAGTTTTTACGAAGTTGTATTATTATGTTGTGTAGTTATCTTGTTGGAATTAAGTTTAATTCATGGTAGTTTATTGTTTTGAAATTGATTTTGCGCACTTGTGTATTTTTTAGTTCTGATTTATTTTAGAAATGAATGAATTGATTTTTCTAAGACATATTTACCATTGAACAAACGAATATTTTAAAAAAATATAGTAGTGAATAATTGAGAATTAAAAAATTAACATAAGATATTGTGAATGAATTAATGTGGTAAATGAATGTAGTGATAACCGATAATAGATATTGTGAGAAATGCACGTTTATGGAATTAAAAAATCAACATCTCTAAAATAGATGCATTTTAACTCACACCGAATACTAATGCAGATTAACTCACTTTAGATACTAAACGTGAGTTAACTGCCGGTGAAATTGTTTAAGAAAAATTGGGGGTGGGAATGAGAACAACCAAAATGAAAAACAATTTTCTTAAATGAATATTCCTCGACAAAGCAAATCCATTTTTTTTTAATCTAAATATAATGACGTCAGGCATTGCACTTTTAAACTGTCATCCCTGTCTGAGTGCACAGTTCCTCGTTTGGAATTCAATAAATTCCGCAATGTCCCGTTCTGAATATACATCCAATAACAAACGTCGTTTACCATAAACAAAAAACAAATAATCAACAAACAAACATCACGAGAGAAAAGCTCAGCCATAAACAAATTAAAAAATACACCCAAGAACACTTATATTGAGGTGAAATGTTTTTACAATTATTATTTCTTAAAATTATATTATGTTTTTATTCTTTATCATTATTTATTTTTTCTATTGTTTTTATCAATAAGAAAATTGAAAAACTAAGTTGTTACAAAAGTTGTAATAAATGTTTGTTCAAATATTACAATTCTATAATGAGATGATAATAAATCTCTTTAATAAGATGTTCTATATGTATAGATTAGAGATTCATATAAAAAACAAGTTAAACAATATAAGAGTTTTTTTTTTTTGGAACAATATAAG
>Ga0209282_1002489_pt1 | contig 10675 bp, 14 predicted proteins | sample Mtrugardesep15_FD_187529 | JGI IMG/M metagenome (GOLD analysis project Ga0209282, IMG submission 187529) | Root nodule microbial communities of legume samples collected from California, USA - M. trunc garden sep15 (SPAdes) (version 2) | ecosystem: Host-associated > Plants > Roots > Nodule...
AAGTTTACGGACGCCACACTTTCTAATCGTAGAAAATGATAAGTCTATGGAATGAAGATCACCACAAGAAAGGATTCTTGATATGATCAATACAAGGTCCAATCCAAAACCTAAAGAGCAATTACTCACTTTTTTTTAACAAAATTCAACTTAAAATTTTATTCAATTTTCGTGTCCTATATATAGGTAGGAGGGACACTTGCTGAATTACAAAGGAAAAGGAAAATAACTCTTAAGATTCCTTCAGTAAAATTAATCTATCATTATTTCCTATGGCTGAAGTAAATTAACATGAATACAAGAAATGTTACAAGACAAATCAATGAATGAGGGTGGCTGCTTCATTTAGAGGCTGATTACAGACCGGTGGTCCAACCCCAAAGTCGACTTAATCCTACAATGAAAGAAGTTGTCAAGAAGGAGGTTCTTAAGTTGTTGGACGCAAGAATGATTTACCCAATCTCAGATAGTTCATGGGTGAGTCTGGTGCATGTGGTACCAAAGAAAGGTGGGATTACTGTAGTAGCAAATGAAAAAAAATGAATTAATTCCTACACGGACGGTGACCAGGTGGAGAATGTGCATTGACTATAGAAGATTGAATCAGGCCACGAGGAAAGATCACTTCCCCCTACATTTCATGGATTAGATGTTGGAGAGGTTAGCTGGACAAGCTTTCTACTATTTCTTAGATGGGTATTCGGGGTACAACCAAATTGCGGTGTCTCCGGATGGTCAATAGAAGACCGCTTTCACATGCCCATTCGGCGTGTTTGCTTATCGGAGAATGCCTTTTGGATTGTGCAATGCACGAGCCACGTTCCAAAGGTGCATGCTTGCTATCTTCTCAGACTTGCTCGAAAAGAACAAAGAGGTATTTATGGATGATTTTTCAGTTTTCGGTAAGTCTTTTGATCATTGTTTATATCACTTAGATGTCGTTCTCAAGAGATGCATTGAAACTAACCTTGTTTTAAACTGGGAAAAATGTTACTTCATGGTGACCGAAGGTATAGTTTTGGGGCATAAGATCTATGGGAAAGGCATCCAAGTTGATTAGGCTAAAAGTGAGGTTATAGAAAAACTACCTCCTCCCATCAATGTGTAGGGGGTGAGGAGTTTTTTGGGGCACGCCGGCTTTTGTAGGCGATTCATAAAAGACTTTTCAAAAATCGCAAAGTCCCTCTGTAACCTCCTTGTTAAAGAAAATGATTTTTTTTTTTATGCTGAATGCTTAGAATCGTTTTCTAAAATTATGAAAAAGTTGGTCACTACGCCAGTAATCATTGCACCCAATTGGGATATCCCATTTGAACTCATTTGTGATGCAAGCGATTACGCGGTTGGAGCAGTTCTTGGCCAATGCCATGAGAAATTTTTCCATGCCATTTATTATACGAGCAAGGTTTTAAATGAAAACCAAGTCAATTATTGAACTACTGAAAAAGAGTTGCTTGCAATAATATTTGCTTTGGAAAAATTTCGCTCATACCTCATTGGTTCCAAAGTTATCATCTTTACAGATCATGCAGCCCTGAAATTCTTGCTTACTAAGGGGGACTCTAAACCCCAGTTGCTGAGATGGATACTCTTGTTGCAAGAGTTTAATTTAGAAATCAGAGATAAGAAAGGAGTGGAGAATGTGGTTTGTTGCGTAGATGTGTTGCAGGTGATGAAGTAAAAAGCATTTTGTGGCACTGCCATAACTCAGCCTATGGAGGCCACCACAGAGGTGAAAGGACTGCAGCAAAAGTATTACAAAGTGGGTTTTGGTGGCCCACCTTGTTTAAGGATTGTCAAGAGTTTGTCAGACACTGCGACAAGTGTCAGAGGACAGGTAACATATCCCAAAGGAATGAAATCCCCTAAATGGAATACTTGAGGTCAAACCTTTTGACTGTTGGGGCATCGATTTCATGGGTCCCTTTCCTTCTTCTTACTCTAATCTCTATATTCTGGTTTGTGTGGATTATGTGACCAAATGGATAGAAGCAATTACTTGCATTGCTAATGATGCCCATACTGCTGTTAATTTTTTAAAGAAAAACATTTTCCCTAGGTTTGGGACCCCTAGAGTTTTGATCAGTGATGGGGGGAAGCACTTTTGCAACAAATATTTAGAAAGTGTTCTTGCAAAATATAGTGTGAAGCATAAAGTTGCTACTCCCTATCACCCTTAAACCAGTGGGCAGGTGGAAGTGTCTAATAGACAATTGAAGCAAATCCTAGAGAAAACAGTGGCATCATCTAGGAAAGACTGGTCGAAGAAACTTGATGATGCACTGTGGGCTTACAGGATTGCCTTTAAAACTCCTCTTGGTTTTTCACCAAACCAGTTAGTTTATGGGAAGGCTTGTCACTTACTAGTCGAGTTAGAGCACAAAGCCTATTGGGCTATTAAATTTTTAAACTTTGACAATACTCTGGCTGGTAAGAAAAGACTTCTCAAACTGAATGAATTGGAAGAAATGAGGTTGCGGGCGTATGAAAATGCGTTAATTTATAAGGAAAGAACCAAAAAGTATCATGACCGCAACCTGGTCCATAGGGAGTTTTATGCTGGGCAACCAGTATTATTGTTCAATTCTCGGTTAAAGTTATTTCCAGGTAAATTAAAGTTCAAGTGGTCAGGGCCATTCATAGTAAAGAATGTGTATCAACACGGAGCTATTGAGGTGATGACACCCGATGGGGAGAGAAGTTTTACTGTGAATGGGAAAAGATTGAAGCCCTACCTTGGAGGTGACATGCCCAAAGAAAGGGTGGGTTTAGTACTCACCGATCTCTGAAGGTCGTTGGCCTAAAGTCAACCTAATGACAGTAAACGAGCGCTGAGTGCGAGGCAACCCACCAAAGTTAAGTTCAGGTAATTTTATATTTAGTAAAAAAAAAGGCTGAAGTTCAGAAATCGTGCTACGATGCTTCATATCGGGCTACGATTTCTGAACCAAAAAAAATTCAATTCCTTTCGTAAAATATCGTAGTTCGATTTGTTTAAATCGTGCTACGATCAGCTTGGTCAGACTTGAAGTCAAACATTCAAAAATTGTACTCCGATGCTGTAATTCGTACTACGATTTTTGAACCCAGAAAACAGTTTCACTTCGTAAAAAATCATAGCCCGATATCTTCAAATCGTGCTACGATTTTTAAAAGAATTCTGCAAACTGGATCGTTACAGAGGTAATCGTAGTCCGACCATTTCCCATCGGGCTACGATTGTGGTTGTGCCTATATATATGAGAACCGAACCTGTCTCTTTCACTCACTTTGTCCTGGCGAAGCCCTGCTGATTTTTTGTCTTGAACCCGCATAAACTCCTTTTCCACCAACTCAATAACCCTTTTTCTTCAACCTAACTCACAAATCATTATCTTCTAGCCAAATCAAACATTAAACCACCCCATAAGCCCAAAAATCCCTAAAATTTCTTTCACCCATTTTATCAAACACCTTCCATACATCAAGAAATATTCACCAAAACCATACCACAATGGCCAGAACTTCTGATAACACCGAAGTACAACCACGAAAACGAACCAGAAATCAAACCAAAGCATCTTCATCAAATCCTCCACCACCAAATCAACCACCATCTCAACCACCACCAACCCAACCACCCACATACAAAAGATCTACTTCTGCAGAAGCTGAGGAAAGATTTCAGGTCATTAAGGAGTTATATTTCACCGGTGAACGAGCTTTTGACCTCAAGAAACTCACTAGTACAACACTTTTGAGAGAACATTGAGAAAGAAAGGTTGGGAGAGTCTTAACGCGATGGTAGACAAGTCTAGCAACAAGTCAATCACGATGGAATTTTTTGCGAATGCTGTCAGTGAGAAGGAGGGAAGTTATGTGACTAATGTCCGAGGAAAAAGGATTGATTTTAGTCCTAGTAAGATTAACGGGATTCTGGGGTTACCGGTACCCGAGGTGTGCGATGTTAAAAGGAGGAGATTATCGAGTAATTGGCCTGACAGCCATGAAGAGTGGGATGGTTTGCTTGTAGGGCTCATGAAGGAAGGAACATGTTGGGTAAGGAAGCAACCAACATACAACCCCCAAAGGATTGACACCGCTGACCTGCTGCCTATACAAAGAGCTTGGGCATCTTTTATCCTATCTATCATTGTTAGTACATCTTCTGCTGCAGAGATGATACGTGATCGTGCGTTTATTGTCTTGGTTCTGTTTTCTGAGCATGAGCGAATGAATGTAGGACGGCTGATAGCCTACAACATCCATGAAATGATTCATAAGAATAATGCATTGGGACACTCCTGTTTGATTAATCTCTTGTGTCAGGCTGCGGGTGTGTTACCAGAACCTGCATATGTTTATCTCAAATCTCAGACCCCCGTTACGGACTCGACGATGGCAAGGTTGGAGAAAAAGGTACCAAGAGCTACACCGCAAGAGGCACACCACCAATAGCAACCCCAAACACCTCTAGAAGCTGAATACCCACCTCTGCACCCTGCATTGGCTGAGTATATATATGGCTCGGCAAATTGGATGGATGAGGCTACCTTTCCATCTCAATACTTCTGTTGCTTCTAGAAAATTTGAACTTTTACACTTTGATATTTGGGGACCCTTATCCATTACTTCTGTTCACAACCATATATACTTTCTTACCATTTTAGATGATTGAAGCATATTTGTTTGGATTGTGCTTTTAAAGTCCAAATATGAAGTTTCTCAACATGTTAAGAACTTCATTTCTCTCATAGAGACTCGGTTTCACATTACTCCCAAAGCTATAAGAACAGAACATGGCCTTGGATTCTTACTTAGTTCCATTTATGCTTCTAAAGGTATTTTGCATCATAGATCCTTTGTGGAAACTCCCCAACAAAATGTGTGAGTTGAAAAAAAAACACCAACATATATTGAACGTAGGCAGAGCTCCCCTATATCATCCCAAATTACCTGCCTCTTATTGGTCATATGCTCTTTTACATGCTACCTTTATCATCAATAAAGTTACTTCACCACCCCTTCACAATAAATCACCTTATCTTCTTCTTCATGCCCATATTCCTGATATCACTTCATTCAAAGTCTTTGGCTCTCTGTGCTATTCAACTACTCTTCAGGGACACAAATCCAAACTTTCCCCTAGAGCCAGAAAATCTATCTTCTTAGGTTACTCTGTTGGTTTCAAAGGTTTAGTTCTTTTAGATCTTCAGTATAGAGAAATTCACATCTCTAGACATGTCATTTTTCATGAACACATGTTACCTTATCCCTCTAATCCATCTTCAATCACTACTACTTATGATTACTTTCCTTCAGATGCTTGCTTAGCAAGTAATCTTCCTACATACACTCCCAATACTCCAACTATCTCACCACCACCTATTATTGATCCTGATCCACCTGCTCACACTTCTAATCCACCTACTCCACCTATTTCTCCACCTATTAGAAAATGTTCCAGAACTACTCATCCACCATCACATTTAAAAGACTATGTTTGTAACATTTCTAGTTCTTCTTTTCTTTCTTTATCTGATATAGTTAAATATCCTATTTCTCAAACTCTTTCATATGTTAATGTTTCACCTTCTCATTGTGCTAATGATTTTTCCATTGCTTCAAATAATGAGCCATTCACATATGTTGAAGCAAGCAAACACAGTTGTTGGCAGCAAGCTATGAAGCTAAACTTACATATCTTGAGAATATTGGGACATGGAAACTAATTGATCTTCCACCTAATGCCAAACCTATAGGTTGCAGATGAATCTAAAAGATCAAATATAATGCAGATGACTCCATTGAGACATACAAAGCACACCTTGTTGCGAAATATTGCAATCAAATTGAGGGTTTGGATTATTTTGACACCTATTCACTTGTTGCCTAACTCACTACAATAAGAATTGTTATTGCTTTGGCATCTACTAAACAATGACACATTCATCAGCTTGATGTCAACAATACTTTCTTACATGGTGACTTACAAGAAGATGTGTACATGCTTGTTCCACAAGGTATCACTCCCTCAAAACCTAATCAAGTCTGCAAGCTCATCATGTCTTTGTATGGCCTCAAGAAAGCAAGTAGAAAATGGTATGATAAGCTTACCTATCTTATTCTTCATCACCAATACACACAATCCTCAAGAAAGCAAGTAGGAATTTCTCTATGTCAAAGGAAATATCGTCTTGACCTACTAACTGATTCAGGATTCTTAGCCTCTAAACCTGCCTAAACTCCATCTGATCCTTCTTGCAAGCTTCACAATGATTCAAGTGCTCCTTACATTGATGTACCTTCCTATAGAAGATTAATTGGTAGATTGATCTATCTGACAAACATAAGGTCAAATATCACCTTTGCTACTCAACAACTCAGTCAATTTATGTCTTCTCCTACAAAACAACACTTCAATGTTGCTACTAGAATTTTGAGATACTTGAAGAAATGTCTTGGTCAAGGTTTGTTCTTCCCTAGAGATTCTCCTTTGTGCTTATCAGTGTTTTCAGATGCTGACTGGGATGGTTGTTTGGATGCTAGAAGATTAATCTCTGGCCAAAGTTTCTTCCTTAGCAAGTCTCTTATTTTTCGGAGAACTAAGAAGCAGTTGACTATCTCCAAATCATCATATGAAGCAGAATACATAGCTTTGGGTGCAACTGTTGTAAATTTTGAGTATATTTCAAAAGTTTCAAATATTTTGTGTTTCATATTTTTAATTGAGAAATATCAAAAAATATTTTAATAGAAAATTATTATCATTAATTATAATGTTTGACTCATGGGTTAATTTGTAACGTGTATTTGCTTTAAATGCATTTCCATTATTTTAGTAAAGTTGGCTTTAATATGTAACGGATTGACCTTAATTTGTAACAGATTAATTGGCACATAGAGCATAGCAATTATTCTTTTTGAGAAGAATGAAAAATATACAATTTTACTTTCACGTTTTATATATATACACGTAGAGAAGAAGAAAAGAGGTGCATCAATTTTTTCCATTTTGCTTTTCATCAATATTGAAACAAAAACTATTATCTCCATCCCTCACAAATTAATTTTGGGTTATCATCTTCCTGAAAATATATTCTTGCTAGTTCTGCATCCTTGATTTTATATCAAGAAGGGTCTGTTAAATCCTGGGGGATTAGCGTATAATTACGCGGAAAATCCTTAAGGACAGTGCGATCAGCACGTCTCAGACTTCCTCACTGCTTGTTCGTTCTACAGATCTTGATAGTTGATTCTGTAGCAGGTTTGATCTGGTGTTCAAAGATGTTGATAAAGTTGTGGTCGGTGATCTAATTCGACAACAATACCAAGAAAGATAAGTTTCCTTGAAACCTCTCTTGATTATTCTCATTAACATAAATTGATTCTTATATTTATATGTTGATTATTATTTATAGATATATTATTATCCGTAATTTTACAACAGCAACAACTTGTGAGTTGCAACGGCTTCTTTATATGCTTAGAGACTTACATGTTTCCAGTACCAAGCTTCCTGTTTTATAATGTGATAATCAGAGCGCATTGCATATTGATGCTAATACAATTTTTCATGAAAGGACTAAGCATCTTGAGATTGACTGTCATTTGGTTAGGAAAAAGCTACAAGCAGGTCTCATGAAGTTACTTCAAGTGTCATTTAAAGATCAACTTGCAGACTTCTTTACCAAGCCTCTCCTTCCTCAACCTTTTCATACTCTCTTACTCAAGATGGGAATGCTTGACATTTATCATTCTCCAAGTTGTAGGGGGATATTAGAGAAATAAGAGAGCATTACTTGTGACTTAAGCTAGCTAATATAGTTTAGTATAATCCATATAAATACTCACTCTACTATCATATTGATATACGAGAAATGAGATATTTTCATTCTTTCACTTTCCATAACATCAACGCTAAGCAATTTCAAAGCATAAAATTAGAGTGAAATTGTCTTGAGGTGGACGCTTCACAAATTTCGGAAGGGCCGAGCCATTTTGACAGAAACATTTAAGTGTAATTTTCATTCATTTCTCAAAAAATTGGTCAATGTGTGTTAGGACTGGTCCAAAAAACATTGCTAATACATAAACACTCAAATGACATAAAATGAATGACGAAGGCTAGAAAATTGGGTTGCCTCAAAACAAACCCTTGTTTTAAAGTCGGTAGCTCACGACACTTGATTTATTAGGGAGGCAAGAATGAGACATAGAGTACGTCATCCTTTGTTTTTCCATGAAATTGAAATAAATATATGTGAGATCTATTTCCTCCCGAGCAAGTCAATCTTTTAAATAGATTTTAGTTATCTCAATGACAATCTCCGCACTTGTGTGCGCGCAACAATAACTTGGTTCAAAAATAAAAATATGTCTTGTTAAATCAAAATAGTAAAGTATGCCTATGTTTAAATACACAGTTGCAGTGATTCCAAGATCTGATTTACTGGGAATTCTGGAAGTTAAAGTTCCACATTGCTTTTAAATAAGTATAAAACTAGTTACACTTTTTATTGTAATATCTGATACCCCACTTTGCAAGATGCAGTGTCAGGCAATGGGACAAGACTTGTAAGACCGTAATATGTTTTCTTTTTTGGGAAAGGTAGATTTGGCTATCTCCATTTCTATTAATCTTTTCTTCCGAATCACTTTTAAGAATAATTTCAGATCTATTGTTTTCTGAATTTATGCCAGTATCTTTATCTAACATTAAAAATTACCCTATAGAGATGCCCATTACAATATTCTATAATTTTTATTTTTGAGCCTATAAAAAAATAGTCTTGTTATTTTTATTAATAGTTTGTGGTACACTTGTGACTCATTCAAGCTAGATAGGTTGCATAATATTTCTTCTTTCCTTTGATTCTTTTGTGCTTAGATTAAAATCATTAGAAAACAACATTAGACAAAAACAATTTTGTTTTATTTGTAAGGCTTTGTTGTTTTCAGTGTTCTTTACTTTGATTGTGTCAATTTGATCACTATTCATATCTATCCCTTCTTAAGAATATGTATTAGTTTGCATGGTAGCATTTAGACAAATTAGATTCAAATCTTATTCTTGAAGCTTTGAAGAATATAAGAAGAGAATTTTATACCATTATAGGCTAGAATAAAAATTTAGCATTAGTATTCTAATTCTTACCTTTCCAATTTCTGGTTCTTGTTTTCTTCATTAATTCCACCATTCCATTTTGTGCTCCTTATTAAGAATGAACCTTTCATAGAGTTTTTTTCTATGATAACACAAAAATTATAAAAAAAATTGTGTGGACAATTTTTGAGTTACTTTTAAATGAATGAGAATAAGATTGATTATTTAGGAAGGATTCAACAAAACCATCTACTAAATGGTGATTTTAATTCAGAGTTTGGAAATTGTTCTAGTCAATATTTTGATATGAGAAATGCTTCAAATATTGGAAATTTTAGTCAACCATTGGTTATGGAACAATCATCATACATAGTCCAAAGTCAAAACCAAAACCAAGGACAAGGAAAATCATCATCATCAAGCACAATTATGAGCCGTTTTGAGTCACCAACTTCAGCTTTTTATGCAACAGAAATTTGCATGGGTTTTCCACAATATGATTACCAAGTTGGAAATGAAAGTAGTAACCCTCTTTTGATATCTCAATTTTCTAATAAGGTTATTGATTTGGAATTTCCTTTGTATCAAAGGGAAAATCATTACCTTGATTCAACAAATCAATCTAGCCATAATTTTGAGTTGTCAAATTTAAAGACTTTGCAACCAATTCTTAGATCTCCTGAAAAATCCAATAAAATCCAATGTGGGAATTTTCCTGGAGAAAATTTTCTCTCAGTTGAGCAACATAAATTCTTCATTGATGATGCTGCATCAGTTAGTATGAGTCCATTAATTCATTCTAATGGAAATCAGGATCATAAAGTAAGTATTTTTTGGATACCTTATAATTTTATATGTTTCTTTCCATTTTAATTCATTGATTGGCTTAAACTTGTTGAATTTTTTATGTGTTGTAGGTTTCTTGTGGTTCATATGATTTTCCAGGTTCACAGCTGAATTTCTCTTATCAGCAAGATAAACTGTCTCCAACTATGTCAACAGGAAATGTCTCAACGAATTCCGGAAACCCTGCTTGTAATGGATCATCCGTTTCTAGTAAAACACGAATAAGATGGACTCAAGATCTTCATGAGAAGTTTGTTGAGTGTGTGAATCGCCTTGGCGGTGCCGAGAGTAAGTAAATGCATCCGTTTACTTTTGGTGTTTTCTGTTTCTATTTTTACCGATAAAATAAACATTCAAGAGTACATTGTTTTCAGTTTCCAAATATGCGTTGACTTCCGTTATCTTTCATCTTCTTTCTATAACTTAACATCGTTCGAGTGACTACATACAAAGTAAAAATTGAAAATGTTGTTAGAAGTAAACGGCTGCGAAAATTTGATTGTGATCTTTGCTGCTTGATTGTAGAGGCAACACCGAAAGCGATATTAAGGCTGATGGATTCAGATGGATTGACAATTTTCCATGTTAAAAGTCATTTGCAGAAGTATAGAATTGCAAAATACATGCCAGAACCAGCTCAGGGTAATTTTTTTATCTATAATGTAAAGTACATGGTGTATGAATTTAACATGATTCATGTAATAAATTGTGTACAAAACTTTATGACATAGAGCTTAGAACACA
>Ga0209282_1002490_pt1 | contig 10674 bp, 7 predicted proteins | sample Mtrugardesep15_FD_187529 | JGI IMG/M metagenome (GOLD analysis project Ga0209282, IMG submission 187529) | Root nodule microbial communities of legume samples collected from California, USA - M. trunc garden sep15 (SPAdes) (version 2) | ecosystem: Host-associated > Plants > Roots > Nodule...
CATCACAACAATTAAAGACCAAAACCAATTTTACGGTTTGTCTTTTATTATCTTAATTTCTTACCATCACTGCCGGCAAGCAACTTCTAAGTTTCCATGCCCCATGAGAATCGATTTGTAGACCTGCAAAATCATCTTCTCATCATACTCTTTAGGTGGGGCTCTTTTAAATCCAGGATCCCCTGTGAATCCTCCTGGTAGAGCCCCACCAAATCCAGAGGCCGAGCCACTCACGGTCATAACCCGTGAGTTGGCCAAACCCAACATCATGTTTACATATGCATCTCTTGCCCTTAACAACATCTTCTTAGGGGAAGGGATTCTGATTCTGTTGATTCGGATCTTAGGTGATAGTTTGATCTTCCACCTCCAAAATCGACCTTTTCGGGTTTGAGTGCTTCCAAGTTCAACTTTGCTTGTTCTTCTTCTTCTTCGGCTTGATCCATTTATCCTTTTGTATCCCTTTCTTTGCCAATACTCCTTTAAACCCTTGTATGCACTAACAGTGATTCCTTCCATATTTTTCTTTGATACCTTATTTATTTTCTCCACTTTTCTTTGGCTGAATATATGATATAGAAATAAGAAAATGGGTGGGTGAGAGAGTGAATGAAAAATGCAAGAAGATAAATAAAGTTAGGTACATGCAGACAGAGGAATAACACATGGGCATGGAATCTAGCTATCTGCTCTTGCTCATAATATATGGTTATTTGATTAATTTAATATTGTTAGATATGTTAATTAATTAATGTTGACATAAAGAAAATAGTTTGGGTAGCACCGAAGGTGTGAGGTGGGGGTGGTACAATAAATGCGACAAGTACGTAGGTTGATGCATTTAATAACAACGGGTGTCATTTTCCGTCTTGCAATTGATAGTATATTAGATCAGATCAGATAAAGGTCGCATGAACCATGGTTATTCACATCACACGCCAAGTTTCCTCTACGTTTCCTCAAAACTAAACTAAACCAAACTATATCCTAACCTTATCAAAACAATAACTTTCATAATAATAGATTTAAAACAACTTCATAGCCAATACCTAATAGAAAGAATTCAAAGTACAAAACCAAAACAAGTACAAAACATAACATAAACTTTTTTGTTTGAAGGAAAAACATAACATGAACTTGACTACATATAATTTATGATTATATATGGTTAAATATGTTTTTATCCTTACAAATATTCAGAATTTTGTATTTAGTACTTTTAAAATAAAATCACATTTTTTAATCCTTCTAACATTTTTTTTAGCATTTTTAAGGATAAAAAATATTGACTGAAAATTTTACATGAACAAAATGACTGATGGAAAATTTTACTCTTTGATGATTAGACAGACCCATTTGCAATTGTTTCTTGAACTGAATTATAATTACCACCTAAATATAGTTCTTGCACATCATCCACAACAACATTTGGTTCTTGAACGTAATCCACAATAACACTATCACCCACATTTGATTCTTGAACATCATCCGCAACAACGATAGAATGAAGTTGTAGTGCATTTTAACAACCAGTTTTTTATCATCCAATTTCACTTTATTTTTTTAAAATTAATTTTTACTCTCATCCTTGAGATCATTTTTTGCTCATGTAGCCTATTCAATTAATAAAATGTGTCAGAGTTTATATGATCACACATATTCATATCAGAAAAAATGTTTAGAAAAGATAATAAAATTTCATTTAAAAAAGGTTTTGCTAACAAAGATTCTGAAATAGAAATAATTGGTAAATTTTATGTAAAAAAATGACTTTTTAAGTTTTAATGTATTAAATACATCAATTCCAATATAAAATTTCTTCTTTAAGTTTCTTAACACTTGTTAACATTACTCTTAAAAAAACAGGAAATTGAGAGTCTTCGTAGTTGATGCTCCCCAATCAATTTTTTTCTTCTTCCATTGTTATCTATATCCATGCATTGTAGTAAATGTGTACAGTCCTCCATACTGTACTTTTATGGACCAATAGTAAATCACACATTAATCAACAAAGTTAATTAATGTATTATTTGATTTTTTTTAGGTAATCAATGGGTATTTGTATATTTGGGTTTTTGATAACAAATGTCCTAAGAATACGACCCATCTTAAGAATTATAAAATAGAAATAATTGGTAAGTTTTACTTTATATAAAATAAATTACTTTTTCAAATTTTAATGTGTTGAATGCATTAATCTTAAGATAATTTTCTTTTAGGCTTTTTCAAATTACTTTTTTAGGTTCTTTGTTAGCATTTTCTTTATTATTTGAAGTTAAATATTAAGGACATATGGGATCATACTCTTTTTATGAGACATCAATTAAATAGTGTGGATCATACTCTTTTTATGATAATTTGTTTGTGAGAAAAATGAGCATGTTAGTATTTTGACAATAATTAAGAATTTAACTATTGTATTTAAATTATTTGTTATTTGTGGATTCCTCACCATCAAACATAGTCGCTATCATTTTCTCTTGATCTTTCTTTTCCAATCGAAGTCACATAACTAATTTTTCAAGCCAATTTATTGAAAAAGACTTTCTCTTCCATAAATAGGAACACAAATTTAAAATAATATAGGGACTAATTAAAAAAATATATAGAAAATTAACAAAACCTTTGATCATCTCTAGAATAAATTATTAGTTGGGTTATTTCGAAAAATAAGTTTGATATCAAATTTCAACATCGGTTTGTACGGTTAACACAGTTTAAATATGTAGTTAATTATATTCCGTAGATGATTAATCTATACTATATATAAAAAAATACATGGATAGTAAAAAAATAAAAATTTATATGGTTTTGAGTTGACTTTTTCACTTTCAAATATACCCCTAAGCAAATTTGTATATAAAAATGTTAGATTTTTAGTGTCATTCAAAAAGATAAATTTATATTATATTTTTTCTATTGTTGGTGTCGTTGAAAAAGATAAGTATAATATTTTTTGAATAAGATAAGTATAGTTTGTTACAATATAAATATTAAAAATATTTATACTTATAATTTGAATTAAAATCAAAATGTAAAAAAAGGTCAAATAAAATTGATCTATCTGGTTTAAAATTTAAACATGATATTGTTTAACTTTTTCTTACTTATATTTAAGATTGGATAGAGTAATTTTAAAAGGTTGAATAACCTCTATTTGCAAAATTCATACTGACATTTGTCGTTAAGAAAAATTAGCCTTTAAAAAGAGTGATCACCATCAAAGAATCTGCACTCATATGAATTTTGCAAAACCTCTATTTCAAGCCAACTTCAGAAGCTAAACACAATCTTAACTTTGAAGCAAAACCAACCAGAAAATTTCCTTTATCATCCCTAAGAACTCCTTTTCAAGAAGCCAATGTACAATTAGAAGTAACTACAACATCGATGTTAAGCGCCATCGAACCAAAATTCGACATCGTCTATCTAATCATATCATGAACACTACTAGACTGGATGCAATAGAAAGTGACCGGACATAATATTCTTTGCCATCGATATAGTCTTTTGGAACAATTACATGTTAATCAACCATTTCTATTGAAAAACATGCATATTTCACTGCAAGAAAATAAGTATATTTTGGCAGAACTTAGAAGCGGCATTGAGATATACTAATAACTTTTTTAAAGTTTGCGGAATTTTGGAGCAGCTGCTAATGTTTACCTTTTTTCTTTTTTCTTTTGAGGCAGATGTGCTATTTGTTAGATATTTTGGTTATAAGACATCAATGTAAGATAGTTGGGAGGGGTTCAAAGCTATTTTCTTAGACAAAAATTTATTAACATATTTCAGAAAATTGATTAATATTAGGTTATATTAGATGATCATATTTTCACTCTAAAAATCGAATAACGCCCTTGAAAAAATTGATTAATCTACGATCTTATTAAAAAAAAAAAATTAGTATTTCACTTTAAATGGATTAGAATTAGTGTTCAACTAAACCTCTATCTTTTGAGATTAGAAACCTAAGTCTATTTAAGCAACATTAGCACATATTTTTCATTTGTGTGAATCCTTAGAAAAAAGTTGGAAGCTTTCGTATTTTAATAAATATTCAAACATCCCTAGAAATTTCAATCCCCAACCGTTTTTGAATTTGTTTGTTGTTGTTGTTGTGTGTCAAGTAATTTGAGAAGCACCTTATCAATATTGTCTCACATTGATTAGAATCATCCTTTAATTGATAAATCAGAACCTTTGATTTTGTTTTGTCAATTTTCATAAAAAACTAACCTTCCCATTAAACATTTAAAGTATGCTGTTTTTCTTATAATCTAACAACATGACATCATACTCTATGTTAATATTTTTGTGGAATCACTTGATCGTCAAATTAAAATATGTTAGAAGTTTAATTCATTGAGGAAAATTATTAAATAAGGATGTTCCATGGTCCTTATCTTACACAACTACTCATGTGTTTGTAGTACTGCTGCGGGGACAACGACTATCTCTTCTAATGTGTCATTTATTTAATAATTTTGCATGTTATGAATATCTAATGAATTATGTGTTGATATGCAGTTGTTTTCAAGGTTTTACAACTCGAGAGTTTATCTTAACTCGTTTTGTTTAGGTAAACTTGATTCATAAACTCGACTTAAGGACTCGTACGAGTTTACCTAAAATTAAAATTAAATAAAATTTATTATTTACATGACATATGTAAACTAATATAATATTGTAAATAGTTCAATAATGCAAAATATGACTAAATTATAAAGGCTTTCAACCACCATAATAAAACATTATGTTCAACTAAACATCAAAATACAAAATAAACTTGCAAAATCATGTCTCTTAAGTCTTAACCATCCAAAATGGCAAGTTTCACAAGTTCCTAAAGTTGTTAATAAAAATATAAAATAAAAAATAAAAAAATGAGAGTTTACCCGAGTTTACCTCCGATTTTACCCGAGTTTGACCGAGTTAACTTGAGTCAAACTCGTCAAACATTCCAATTTCACAAGAAATCGAGTTTACCTCCGAGTTGACACGATTTTGGTACCTAAAAATGTAAATTCGGTAAACTCGACGAGTTAACACTCGATTTGTGGAACATTAGTTGTTTTATTTGTTGTATATTATTGTGTACAAAGTGCGATTTGTGTTAGTTGTTGGCATTGATGATTTGCTATATGTGGTTGATGATTATGTGATGTTTGATAACTCTATTTCTATTTTTTTGCGTTGAAAATTTGATTAATTGATATAGGAAAAATTGATTAACAGGTTAGAATTTGTAGAAACGTTAAGATGAATCGACTAGTTGAATGAGAAAAAACGATTAATGAAATAAAATTCCAAATTTATTCAATAAGCTAATTATGGTTAGTGAGGTAATTATGGTTAATAGTCCCTTAATTGGAGTGTTAATCAAATAGTTAGGTTAAACATTTATTAATATATTGAAAATCAATTAATTGAGCATGAAAAAGATAAGGGAAATGTTAACAAGTGCCCTTAGGACACTCTTTAAGGACTTTAAATAGTAAATTTTTATGGAAAATTGTGCATTCAATGTGTTAGAAATTGAAATGTTAAATTTTTTTAAGGAATAATTTCTTAAGTGGAAAACCTTAAAGAGTGCCATAAGGGCACTCGTTAACAAAACCCAAAAGATAATTGTTTAAGTTAAAGGAAAATTGATTACTAAAAGCTAGAAAACTGATTAATGATAAAAATCAATTAGGAAGCCATGATTAATCAATTAATTAGATTAGATGTTTGTAGTTGATAATGCTTAGTAGTTGGCAAGCTAGGATTAATTATTTTTCGCATGGTTATTATGTGATGTCCTCTATGTTTGTGAATGTTTTTGAAACAATTGACATTAGGTTTTAAATACTTTTGAAATAGAGTGTCACTATGGTCGACAATTATGTGGCTCCAACAATTGATGGTTGTAGAAAGTGATCGATCATATATGGTTAAGTGGTGATGGTTAGAGTGATGGTGTCATGTTAGTGTTAAAACAAAAACATATTTTTGAGGTTTTAGAATTTAAGTGAAACTATATTTAAATTAGTTGGAAAAAAAAACTAATGAAACATAATTTTATGACAACATAATTATATTTTGAAATTTAAAACCAAAACCAATTTAACACACATTATTACACGTATATAGTAAGAGGGATAGTGATAAGGAAGGAAGGAAGGAAGAAAGAATGGAAGGAAAATTGTCGCGTGCAGCAAAGAAGCTAACAACATCACCCATTCAAGAACTCTCTCACCTTGCTCAAAGATGCAATGCTATCAACCTCGCTGAAGGCTTCCCTGACTTCCCTGCTCCTCTCCACATAAAAAATGCCGCCGTTTCCGCCATCAATTCCGACCTCAACCAATACAGGTTTTTCTTTACACACAACTCAAACTAGTAGCAGTGTAGTGGCTCAAGCCATATAATGATTTTTCACCAATTGATAGAATATATGTACTCTTTGTATTTCAAGGCATGTGCAAGGTATATGTGAACACTTGGCTAAGATGGTGAAGGAAATGCATGGTTTAGATATTGACCCTGAAACGGATGTTGCTATTTGTTGTGGTCAAACTGAAGCATTTGCTGCTGCAATCTTTGCAAGTATGCTCTATATTGTTATATTGTTTTAGTTCAAGCTGACACATACACCGTATTAATACAAGTACTTGAATGTAAGCACATGTGTCGGTGTTGTGTTAATGTCAAGTGCTTACAAGTTTTTTTTACACGAACACGTCTTCAATTTGAAGTGTTGGTACTACATAGTGTGGTTTTTTCTCTAATATCATATTATGTTCTGTTTCAAACAGCAATTGACCCGGGTGACGAAGTCATACTCTTTGACCCTTCCTATGAAACATATCAAGGATGTGTTACCATGGCTGGTGGTGTCCCTGTAAGCCTGCTTTGCCATAATATCAAGTGTTGTTTAACGGTTCAAACTTGCATTGCCATGATTCGAAAACAATAATCAATGGGTAATTCCTCAATCTAGTTCATAAACTATCACTCTCTCCTATTTAGTCTTTGAACTATAGAAATATAACAAGTAGTCCTTCAACTATTATTAATCCATCAAGTTAGTCTCTCAGTTGCAATAGAATGATAGTGACTAACTTGATGGATTGAAAATAGTTTAGGAGCGACTTATTTGCTTAATTTCTATAGTCAAGGGACCAAGTAAGAGAGAGGGGTAGTATAGGGACCAAATTGAAGGTTTATTCAATAATCAATAATACAGATTTCAGATTAAATCTTTTAACTCTGGTTTTCAAATATTATACATAAAAAAAGGAGCTGTAGAAACAAACCTGTTACATAAAGAAAAAATTAATATTTCTGCATCACTAAATTCATCTATGGAGTTGATCTACGTATGCGTTGAGTCAAAAATTTGAAGCGCATAATCTGTGCGCAATCCAATGATCCTGCATGTTTGCTGTGTCTTTAAGTGTTAAGAGTTATTGATATTAACATTTTATCATTTTATTTTGCCCTCTATATCTATTGTGCCCTTATTCTTTGTCAACGTAATTGGACAGATACATGTGCCGCTTGACCCGCCTCACTGGACCTTGGATCCAAGCAAATTGCTTACATCGGTTACTGAGAAAACTAAAGCCATTGTACTCAATAGGTTAGAAATTGCACAAATCCATGATTTTATTGACTTTAGATAGACTTCATCCTCATAATGGAAATCCGCAGATTGGTCTTCTTGAATGAATAATTTTTTAAAGAAGATAAAAACATTTGAATAAGAAATACCAGTGCTATCAACTCGTGGTTTAAGCTCATAATCGATTAAACTTATGAATGTTACAAGAGTTTCGGTTTATCCATTATTACATTCTGATGTCAAGTATTCCCAAAGGCCAACTTCAAATTTCATAAGAGAAATTTGCAATCTTGTGAGAAGTTTGGCGTCTCTTTATGTTTTTACTTTCTTAAATTGTTTTGGATTGGATGCATGAAGTGATTATGTTATATAACAACAACCACTTGGTATAAATTTTGTTCTTATGCGTCAACATGTCTGGAAGAGATGCTTGATCTCACATTATGAATTACAAAATACTGACACAGAGTTTAAACAGTCCTCACAATCCAACTGGCAAAGTTTTCACAAAAGATGAACTAGAGACTATTGCCGGAGCATGCTGCAACCGAAATTGCCTGGCTATAACAGATGAAGTATGACACTCAATTACTTTCCACCCATAGAACTTCAATCGTAAGACTTAAACAAGATATCCATGGAATGAATAAAAAGTGATGCTCAAGTTCCATATGCATCTTCTCCTGCTTTTTCTATTAATTGCAATGAGAGTGCTCTAGAGGCTAGAGCACACATATGTCATTTTAGGGTGCACAGTTTTTGCATAAATCAATTATCAACTTATACACTTTAACTATCTCATGATTTTAATTCTTTTCCTATACATAATTTATTTTTGAAAATAAATAGAAATTACTGGTTCTTATTTGCTTTTAATTTGGATTATCATACTTCTCAACCTAAATTTGCTTGTGCACAAAAAAAATTACTGAGAATTTTAATTCTGAGAGAGTAAAACTGTTGTATGCTATTTGAATAATGTAATGTTTTTACCTTCTTCTGGACTCTGCAGGTTTATGAGCATATAACTTATGACAACCAAAAACATATATCCCTTGCCTCGTTTCCAGGAATGCAAGAACGGACTATTATAACATCTTCTTTGTCTAAAACATTTAGTGTCACAGGTATAACTCAGAGCTGCATGAAACAAAACTGCAATGGAAATTTTTGGGTTATCTCATCCTTGCTAAGATGAATAGCATTAACTCACTGTTGGTCTGTATCTATTAGGTTGGAGGATAGGATGGGCAATTGCACCAGCCTCTATTGCATCTGCTATCAGAAACATTCATATAATAGTTACAGATTCTGCTCCAGCTCCTTTTCAGGAAGCTGCTTTGACGGCTTTGAGAAGCCCCCCTGAATACTTTGAATCCCTGAGAAGAGTAAGAGATCAAACATTCACTTTTAGGAGACACTGTTACTAGTAGTGTTTCTTACTTGTCATAACAATGCTATGTTTGTTACTTGTCTTAGGCTCCAATTGGACGAACAACTTAGTCAAACACTTATCATATAATTAAGTGGTTATGTATAAACTATTTCTACAACAAAAGAGGAAATTAAGTCAAACAATCTTCATACAAGATATAAGCTGTTTTCATGAGCTACCATAGAGAGCATATATGGACATATGCAAAAAGATGTTTTCATAAGCTCTCCCTAGTACTTGTGCGAGTAGATAATAAGTTCAAACAGGCCATTTGTCCTGATGTTTCTATCTATGCAGGATTATGAATCAAAAAGAGATTATATCATTAAGTTGCTTGCGGGAGTGGGTTTTAAGATACAGTTTATACCTCAGGGTTCCTTCTTCTTATTTGCTGAGCTTCCTGAGGATTGTCCCCTTTCAGATGTATGTTCGCTCTTTTACTCTCTTGTTGATCTCATGTAGACATTTTAATTGTAGCAGTGCAATTTTAATTGCAGATAGAATTTGTTAAAAAGTTAATACTAGAAGCCGGGGTGGTGGCTGTTCCAGGACAGGGATTTTTTCATACAAATGAAACTTCTAGTGCAAGTTGTAACTACCAGAAGAGATACATCAGGTTTGCATTTTGCAAGAGCGAGACAACTTTGTCTGCGGTTTCAGAAAAACTGGGTAAGCTTTTGGATTCCGAAGGGCATCTTGCGCTATATGAAGATTGAGGATACAAAGTTTTGTTTGAATAAATTAAGTTTGTAATATGGTTAATTTGACCAAGAGAAGACTATGTGAAAACTAGTAACTAGCTAGCTTCTATTTGGTTAATAAACGTACTTTTCATCCTATTAAGAGTCATGTAATACTTATGTCTCATTGTGGATTAACAGGAGATCAGGCTGTTTAGCAATGTACCAAGGTAGGACACACCTATTTAGTATTGTTAATTGAGTTTGTTTACTTTTTTTTGTTGACAAAAACAGTAATTATTTATTAAATTGTGTATATATTTTAATATAAAATGCACAAATTTCATACAAACTTACTATTTTGCTTAACATGTATAAATTTGTTATGGAAAAAGGATTTTTTTTCATAAAAACCTATCATCAAATTTACTATTACTATTTTGAATTTCTTATATTAGTGATGCTCTCTCCTTAAGATTACATTTGGTCTTAGGTCATGAAAATTTGCGCCCTTAAAAATTTAAAAATAAAATTTAAAAATAAATATTGCTTAAAAAGAAAATAATTTTTTAAGCTTTTAAGATAAAGAATACATAGCCTCCATAATTGCATTGCTACACTTTGCTATTTATCTATCAATTAGAATTCCACTTACGAACTCCAAAACTTTTACTTGTGTATGAGTTTATAATAGCTTGTCATTTCGCCTGTCTACCAAAAAAGAAATTCCAATTGCTAAAATAAGTAGTTACAAGAAAAAATATCAGTTTTCCTTAGTTTAATTTAGTTGTTAAGAATATCTGCGTAATTTAGTTGAATTTCTAGCCGGTAACTCCTTGACAAAAAGAGAGAAAATATGAAAAGTAACTAACTAATCGACAATAAAACGAAATTTCACACGAATTGTAAAGAAAGCGGCGAATATCATAAAAAAAAAAAAAAAAAAA
>Ga0209282_1002491_pt1 | contig 10674 bp, 3 predicted proteins | sample Mtrugardesep15_FD_187529 | JGI IMG/M metagenome (GOLD analysis project Ga0209282, IMG submission 187529) | Root nodule microbial communities of legume samples collected from California, USA - M. trunc garden sep15 (SPAdes) (version 2) | ecosystem: Host-associated > Plants > Roots > Nodule...
TGTGAAATGAATAAAGGATGCTATGACAAAACCAAGTCGTATACAGCTCAATATAACATGAAATGAATTTGGTTAAAATGTATACTCATTATTATTGGATTTTTCCTCAAAATGGTTAGATGGCAATGATATTTTGGGATATTTTTATCTAAAGAAAAACATTGTACTGGTTCTATGAATCATGATATTCGTTAAGGACACATGTACGTATATATGCATGCCAGTCCAAGATCTATGTCACTAGAGTAAGTTTTTATTATGCCTCAATTTTTTATTTACTATTATTGAACATCATTTTTTTTCTAAAAAAATAAAAAGATATATTCTCTTGCCAGCAATGAAGTTTATCATAAACTTGCATTTAAAGAAATGTGATTTTTTCTTAAAATTTGTTCAAACTATTTGTAAAATACGGGTTAACTATTCATTTTGAATCGGTTGTAAAAAATACCACTTTAAAAAGTAAACACATTGTTCTTTTTGCTACAATATTTAAGCTAAAATATCACAATGATGTATACTACCATGTAAATTGGTTATTCTCACAATTGATATAAAAACACTATTTTTAAATGAGTTTTTAGGACAGGCAGTTCAAAATGTTTTTTTTTACCAATGACGACTAAAACAATATCCAGAATCAGAGTGATAACATGTGGTTGCTAAATCAAACAATTACTTTCAAAATGGACAAAGAGATAACATGTTGACAAGGGCAATAATCACACCATAAGAGAAAATATTCCATCACTTAATCATAAACATTTTGAAGAAATATTTCACATTCAAAGATACTTATTATTTTTCTATCACTTAATCATAAACATTTTGAAGAAATGTTTAACATTCAAAGATGATTTACATACATGTACAAAAATACATATCAATCATTTTTTTTTAAAGAAGATATCATCAAATTATTTTAAAAGTAAATATTGTTTACTTCATTTCTCTTATACATTTTTTATTTATGTGTCAAAATAAATTTATTTGGAATTATGATCCACAAATATTTCTCTAATAAAAGCACAATAGGGACCACATAAACAACAATGGCCGTCAATTTTTTTTTAATTTTTTTTTATCATTATAAAGTTTCATTCGTCGCTTAATAGTTAGTAATGATTAATCTTTGTCGGAGAACTTGTGGGACACTTAAGATGAGTTTCCACCTTTCAACTAATTTTTTTCATACACATGTGTCAGAAATCGTACCATTGACCACATATTTAAGGGATCCAAAACCTTTACCACTTGGATTAAACGGTAGTCTTCCGAGGCCAACTATGCTTTTTAACGGGGTTAAACATGAACTCAAAATAACTGTCAGCAATATTTACGTTATGAGAGTTAAATAGAATACTAAAGAAAGAACAATGTTATATCTCTAGAAAAATAACATCAAGAATTCTTCAAGAATAAAGAACATTCAATCACAATGTACTATTTGCCACAATTCAAGGAGGTGTGACTGAAAAACAGAAAGTGAACAAATAAATCATGCAATTAAAACTTGTCATTTGTGTCTTGAAAATTTTTTAATGCTATTTTTCTAAAGAAATAGCATTTTCCATGAAGAAAATATTTTAAGAGTTAATCTAATACAGTCAAATAATTTAAAACATAGTAGAGCATTATTTTTTTCCTTTTCTTTTAAAAAAAATTATGATAACGATCAATCTTGCATGTAACCATTTTGTGGTTTTGTGAATACGTCTACAATCAATGGGAATCCTTGTATCATTGTATGGTTGGTCCATGCAAGAGGACTATTGACAAACAGGTGACAGCTAATATTAGCTCCACTTTTGATATCCTAAAGGACAAAAGTTACTTACTAATAGTGATGATCTTTTGTATTTTTCGTAGTACAAAAGATGTACTATATTAAACAGAAACCATGCACATGCCTTAATGTGTTTTTTTAACCTTGGTACACCTTTTGTGACTAGATTAAAAAATATAGGGCAGGTGATACATTTCGTTAATGCCCCGATTGTAACTAGGGGTGGAAAAAAACTCCGAATTAAATTTAAAAAAACCGAATTATTATTAACAATTTTCGAACTGAACTGAAATAGTTTGATTTGGTTTTAAAAAATTAAAGTTCAATATTTTTTGGTATTTTATATTTTTTTCAATGGTATAATAATAACAGTTTGGTTTGAAGGTGAGAAAAACACAAGAGGGGCGGGGGAGGGGGTTGAATTGTGTTAGTTTTTTTTCTTCATTTTAAAATAAGTCCAGAGTCTGATAGAGTTCAGGGTCTTATGCAACAGATCTTATATATATATATATATATATATATATATATATATATATATATATATATAGAGAGAGAGAGAGAGAGAGAGAGAGAGAGAGAGAGAGAGAGAGAAGCAATTATACTGGTTTCTTCCACAATTCGGAAATAGTGCAGTCCCCCTTGCACTTCCAAGGAGATTTTTCACTATAATCACACAAGATTACAACTGCTCAAACACACAAGCAAGAGACTTCAAATACTCAAGCACACAAGCAAGAGATTTCCAATGCTGAAGGACAAAAGCAAGAGACTTCTAAACAAACAAATTACAAAGAAAATTTTTGGTTCAACACTTGATAGACAATCAGTGGTGTTCACAATTCAAAACAATTCAAACTCTAAGACTTAAGAATTTCTAAGATATGAAAGTTGATAAGAAATTCTAAGTGTTTGATGCCCAACAATTTCAACAGAGTTTTGACACACGTAATATGTTGTAGAGTCTCTCAAAGTCTTCAAGTGTTCATTCATTTATATAGAGGTATGAATGAGACGTTGGAGAGTTGCTAGCACATCAAAGTGTCGTTGTAGAAGCTGGATCAATGAACATTGTTTTGTTGCTAGATATGGTTCATGTTCTAGGAGGAAATAATTTGAAAATCATTCCTTGATAGGGAATTAACCAGTAGAGACACAGTTGTAGCTTGTACTATATGCGCAATAAATGTTGGAGTAGTGGAGGTAGTGGTTGTACAATTATACTATTGTCCTTTCTCTGTCATCTCTCTGTGGATAAGCATCCAAAACCTTCTAATTCTTCAGATTATCCGTTGCTTTAGTCTTCTATTCTTTCTGCATATTTGTGTCTTCAAATATCCAATATAACTAAGTTCAGGTTCTTCACTTCAGTCTCTGACAGTCAGCTTCTATATGGTCTTCAGACTCTGATTACTTCAGACTCTGACTTGCAACAAAGCTTCCCTTGAAAATTCTTTTGCTCTCATTTGCTCTTCCAGAACCAATATTTTGCTTTAAGACATAAATTTTAGTCTATGATCCTCCACATTTGAACAAATATTAGTATATCCAATTGAACTTTTAATACTTTGTTATCATCAAAACTTTAAGAGGCATTGTTTAAACACATTTTGTTCCAACACGGTTCAGTTCAAAATAGTTCCGTTCGTAACAATTCAATTTAGTTTACTCCCTCCATCCCTATATGTAAGCACCCTTTTATTAGAGAGAAAGGGTGCATACATATAGGAACAGAGGGAGTAAAATGCAACAGTTCGGTTCAATTACTTTAAATTTAACAAATTGTTCAATTCGATTCGGTTCAGTTTAATTTTCATCCTAAATCAAACTATGTCCACCCCAATTGTAACGATCAAGATTCATGGCCATATGATATGATTTTTGTATTCAACCAGTTTCATGATCCTTCTAAGAAACATACATAGTCATTGGAGGCTTTCTTTATTTTTCAATTAATTATTTGATTTTGTTCTTTAAATCATAGTTTCGAATGTTCTTGAACATTACTTAGTCTAAGTTATCTGTCTTTTTTTTTTAAAGAAGTAAGTTATCTATGTCATTACCATCTACAATTGTTTCCTTGGCCGAAATTAGTTAGACACATTTTAGGCAATTAGGCATTTGTCGTGTAGATATAAAATGCAAGAAAATTCGTAGATACTCATGACAAAAATGTGAATTGGTATGCATAAAAAGAGATCGTGCAAAATGACTAATCAGAGTTAGATCTAGCTCTAACAACGTATCAACTCAAGAAGATGATATTCATATTACTAGCTACTTTTGATTAAGAAGGTCTATCCTTGAATTGTTATTCTCTTGAGTAAATATGTTTTTAGATGTTTAGATCCAACTCCGGTTAGTAATTTTATATAGATATTATCTTATATATATCGATTGACATTTTTTTATGAGTATTACAGAATTTTCATCCATTTTTTCATGTAAAACATTTTATTACTTATTGAATCAATTAAAGTAGTCCATTGATGTACCAAAAAAAAAGTAGTCTATCTGTGTTCATTTTTCGTATATTATTTAGAAAAATGTTGTGCTTCTTAAAGTATCGTTATTTGTGTGAAAATTACTGAATAAGAGAATTTCAATGAAAGACAACTTATTTTGTCATGAAGTTGCTCTCTTAGGCCCAACGACGTGTGTAAAGAGGGTGTGGAAATGATAAATCTATTAATCATCTTTTCTTTGAATGTGATTTTCTAGTAGAATTTGACTTTGTGTTTCGCAGTGGTTGGAAATTTGTAGTTTGTTACCTTTAATGTCTGTATGCATGCTTTAATTTGCAATTTGGTGGTTCACATTTAACTTGAAAGGACATTCGTCATTACATCCAAGTGATTTGATCATTGTATGTTTGAGTTATTTGAAAGGAGTGTCATTCTCGATTTTTTTTTCAACAATCAAATATCTTAGGAGCATTTACTTGATCGTGTCAAACTTTTTTTTTGGTAGTGTCTGAAGGCTCATAAGCCTAATTTGTTTTTTATTTTAATTTTTTGTGGTCTAACCCGTCCACTTGTGTTGGTTTTACCACCTTATAATGTCGTTATTTCGAGACATCATAGGCATACGTTTTTATATTTGCAAAGATTAAAAAAGGTAGTTTTATCGCGACTAAAAAGAAAGCGTATTTTTGGAAATAAAAAAATATATTTTAGCATTTTGACAATTATATTTTCACACATAGTTTAACACGACTATTTTTTTTTACGGCGGTCGTGGTTCAAATCCCAGACCTTACATATATAATGCAATTTTCATATCAATTGAGTTAAACTCACAAAGACAAACACAACTATTTTTAATTCACTACTCCAAGCGCAAATTTTGAAAGTTCAGCGGAAGAATTGAATATGCCCCAAAACCAAGAAGAGGTCATTATTATTATTATTATTATTATTATTATTATTATTATTATTATTATTATTATTATTATTATTATTATTATTATTTTGGGTGGTAGCTAGGGAGGGAGAGTTGGAGCAGATCAAATTATGAATCTCCAACTGTCTTGTTAGTGGTATTTCACAAAACTTCCAAACTCCAAAAGATTAGGGTCATCTACTACCATATATATAACTTCTTTTTTACTCAACCATATATATAATTTGTGCAACCATTATTTGTGTAACAAGCCCCACAATGCAGTGCATACACGTATGCTATACAAAAGCCAAAACCATAAAATAATTGTTGTAACTATCCAATATAATTCTGCCAAGCAATTATAACAGGATGTCATCAGCAATCTTGATTGCATAATTATCCTTAGAATTTTAGATTAAGCTAGGCCTCTATCATTGAAGGATTGTGAAATGTAGATATAAACATAACGGTGCTTTCAATCAATAATTGAGAGTTCTTTTACTTATGAAACACCTTTTCTATATTGACCATAGGAATAGCTATCCTAAGTTTCCAAATCGAGATATGCCGTATTACTTCCACCCATTGAATATATGATCCAACAAATTTCCCCCACACAATATTGTGAATGCCTGATTTAGTTATTATAATTGTTATGACCAGATAATTAAGTTATAAAAAATCTTAAATGTGCCAATCGAGATGAGTCTAACGGAAGGAGTGAGATTCTCAAAACGTGACGAATCAAAATTTGAATCTTTATATGAGAGATAATCGATACGCTTCATAAGATTATCTGTAGTAAATAAAATCGATAATTTTTTTTAAATGAACTTTCGATCCTTTATTTGGATCATCTCCTTTTCCTTTAGCCTTTCCTTTATCATTAGAAGAGAAATAAAGATAACAATCAATTTTGTTTTTTGTATAGGGTTTATCAAAATTGAAATAAATATGATTGTGTCTCTATATATATCTCTCCTGGCACGAAGAAGGAAGGAGAAGGAAATGGAAGAGGATTCAAATTCATACTTTAGTCACATAAAAATAAAATAATCTACATATGTATTGTTGCATCCTTTGACATGTGGTCTAATTATTCAATTAGACTAGACACTTCTGAAAAAATAAACTTCAAATTAAGTGCCAGAGAAAATTTCTTAGTTTTTAAAATGTGAATTATACTTTTGAATTTAGAAGTGGCTGGACTGAAATAGGTAATCAATTTAAATAGAAGATCAAAAGTACAATTAAGTATTTTCAAAATTATGAAATTTTAAAATAATTCCTAAACTTGAAATTTCTTGATTATGTTTGCCTATTTTGATTGATCAAGTGATCATTATGCGTAAAGGTTGATGCATTTAAGATAAAATCAAATAAGTTCATACAATAAACAAAGAATTTAATCCATTTGCACAAAATTGATGAACTAAAAGAACTAATGTGAACAAAACTTTAAATTTAAGAATTTATTTTAAAAGTCTGTTAATTATATAAAATAAAATAATTATTTTTTTTATAAAAAATATTAAGAGTGTTGGTATATCAAGTGTAAGTATGAGTCTCATATTTGACGGGGAAGATGATAACAATGTACGTGTGAATGAATTCATATGTGTAATGTCTTAAGATTTTAGGTCAAGACGTGATGCTCAATTTTACTTGTCTGGTTGTACTAAGTCCAAATATGAAATCTCACATTAGCTCCCTTCACGACCCCACTAACGATATCAGAGTCGATGGCTAGACTGACTTCTTGTATCATAAGTATTCTTAACAATGTGGTGAGCGGGTGGCATGCTGTACTAACGACGTCTGTCAACAATGGTACAAGTGTATGTGGACAAAAAAATATGTGTTTGAAGGACAACATATCATATGATGGACTCACATGAGATGGGAGTGCGTGATATTGGTATATCAAATTAATACGAGTCTCATATTGAATGAAACAGTTGATGTTAAGTAATATGTAAGTAAGTGAACGTTTACACCTAATGGTTTAAATTTTATGGTTAAAATATGGTGTTCTATTTTACTTGTATGGTTGCACTAAATTCAATATGATGATCCATCGTGTGCAGTGGCGGATCTCTTTGGGGGCAGACAGGTGCCATGACATCCCCCAAAGTTTCGTTATATACTATATTAGGTGTATCATAACAACTAGTAGAATTCATCTGTTGCAGTGGAAAGGGGTAGAATTCATCTGCTGCAGTGGAAAGGAGTATCGTAAGTTACTCTAGGTCGCCGGTTCAACACCTACGCGTCTTCTTTTTACATATGTAATCTTCTACTTTTGAATATTGTATTTAAAAAAACGCTTTTGAGGGGATTCAAACCCACATCCTCTTGCTCCTATAAAAACATTTTATATCACTTGGCCAATTATTAATTATTGATAATACTTAAAACCATTTAATATATATTCCATAAAAGTTTGACACCCCAACAAATTAACTCAAGATCCACCCTTGATTGTGTGCCTTCACAATCCAAAGAGAGTTGGATCTCACAAAATAGCTCACTAGAAAATGACTTATAGATTACTCATCAATGATGACCTCGCATCAACAATGAAAGTTAAACCACACTTTTCTGAAATATAAATTAACTCCTTATTAGTTAAACTTGCTTCCTTTGTTGTATAATCAAATTATACAATTCTTATAATTGAAGAACTAAATATTTGATTAAAGTCGTAGTTTTCTTAAGTTGGGGGTGGTTGAAAACTTGGACCCTATGACAGCTATGGACATGTAATAAAATAAAGCAAAGACTGTGCCGTTAATAATTGGTGAAAATGACCATGTAGATCTTGTGTGCTTCTGCTTCCATTATTTAATTAATTCATTGGAATCAAATACTTGGAACCAAAAATTACATGCCATGGAAAAGTACAACCAACCCAAGTAGATGAAAAAAGCTGGAAAGTGAGAAATAGGGTTTTTGTTTATTGATTATTTCTGTGTCACTCAATGCATAAAATAAATAGAGGATGGTTACGTATTTGTCAAAACCTTAGCAATTGAGGTGTCTAATGTGCTACTATTCTTTGTTGTGTGTCTTTGAAAGCTACATTTCAATCTTTCCTTACCCCCAATAATTCCAACCACCTGGGCTGGCTTTGATTGTGACATTTCATTTAAATTTTCTCATCATTATTGTTACTTAAATATAGATTATTAATTTTGCTAAGTTTGTTTGTGTTCAACATATTCATTTTTGTAGCAGCCTACATTTTTAATAGAACTAAATAAAATAATTATATACTATTGATGTCACCTTTTTATTTATTTATTAAACACAAATTCAACATCAACTTGAAATGTTGCATATACAAGTATAAAAATGGCGACATTATAAGTCATAGAAAAATTGGTCACATGTATATCACGCTATTAGGACAATTGGATCCTGTATTTTGTTTCACTTCAATAGAGTTTGATTTCACCTCTTAAAAAGAAAAAAAAAGGTTTGATTTCACTTAGCTACTAAACGATTATGTCTTGTTTCACTAATAGAGGATCAAAATTGATTTTTGAGGTGTGTAATTGATTCTGATATTTTTTATTGCTTTCGAGTGGATTGGATTTTGCCTTCAATTTGAGTGTATTATTCTACTTCTAAAGAGGTTGAAATTCATTCTAAAGGTGTATAATTGATTATGATAAATTTGGTTGTTTTTGAGTAAAATTGATTTTGTTTTTAGAATTGATTCTATTTGAAGTTAAAATTTGTAGTTTTTGATTATGGAATTGAACTTTAACACACAAATTTAAAGTTCATCTCACATATTTAAACATAAATCACTTTGTCTTCAATTTACTTTTAGTTATTATCAATTTTACAAAATGAATTCATTAAGAATAAATTTTTGTCACCATATAACCAAACATACGCCAAATTTTTTTTTTTGGTACAAAACATACGCCAATTCTACTTGAGGCTAATATTTGTAACGTTTGATTATAAAACTAATATATTCGAAACAAAAATTAAAACCACTTTTTAATTTTAAGAGATTTTAAAAAAAAAAACCTCAAACTTCAAATATTAATTTTTAAGGATTTTTTTTTAAAAAAAAAAGCTATTATATAGTTCTTTACTAAAATTAAAACCACTTTTTTTAATCAATTCTAGAAAATGATTTTATGGAAAAACTATTCGAACAACTTCTTAACTAAAACAATGTTAAGATTTTTTTTTCTCCAAATACTACTTTTTAATTTTAAATATATAACAACCAGATGAATACTTTTAAAAGTTCTTATGTTACTTTTATAAAAACGATATTTTTCACAAAAATGTGTTTTAAATGTTAATTTTCATCTAATAGTTGAGATTGTGATGAATAAAGATGTATATGGTAGAAATCCATTTTCCACTTTTTTATCCACAAAAAATGTGATCAACTTTGCCAACTCCATTAGCCATTAAGCTCAATCAACTTTCCACTTCAACATAGTTATATGTGCATATAATTGGAGCTTTTCATCTTCCATTAGGGATTCTTAGTTAGAAAGAATAATAAAAGTTAAAAGGGGGTGTAGGTGAAGTTTGTTGACTAAGAAAGCTACAACATGTGATGTGGAAAGAAATTAAGTATAGACACATAATAGAAAAAGCCATAACCCAACAATATTTTATTTTGCTTTTGGCTTTGAGCATGGGGAGGTTCTTAGATTTGATAGATTACACCACGATCGAGTATATAGGATTCTGTGGATTTTGTTTCTAACTTTATTGTGCATAATTCATATTAATCGGATCAAGATTCTCTCCATTAAAAAAAACTTGATGAAATAATTTGGTAGTAAATCACAACCATTGATAATATAGGTATTAGTGGTTAAGATATCCACATTATTGTTTTAAGTAGAGAAAATATATTTTCACAAACAGGTAAAGTAAATTAATTAATACAAATTCAATTTTAATCAAATCAAACAAAAAAAAAAACTTTAATCGATAATCACGTTTCAAGTATCAAAAGTGGTAACCCACTTGGGTTGGCTTAGTGGTATTGACTTGGGACCTTGGAGTGTGCTCCTCCTCAAGGTCTCAAGTTCGATTATCTCTGGTGCCAATTTAGAGAGGTTAGTTTAACTTCTTCAAAAAAAAAGTATCAAAAGTGGTTTTATTCATTATCATACATGTTCTTTTTTTTTGCATGGTTTCATTGAAAAAAAATGAGTAGATATTGCATTTTCCATGCTGAGGCTTTAGGTTTACTATGGTTTAAAGTTTGGATTTAAGTATGTGTCATGTCCCTCTGATTCAACTAATGTTGTTGTCTTCATCCAAAAGGATTTGAATGTACATCACAAATATGAAAATTTGATTATGGCTATTAAACACCTTTATAGAGATTGGCTATTAAACGCGGTAGTTGATTTTATAGCTAAAAAGAGTCCTCTAAGTGATTGTAACCTTATTATTTTGAAATATACCCCTCCTGTTATGACCTCTGCCCTCTTGACAGATGCTATGGATGTTGAGTT
>Ga0209282_1002493_pt1 | contig 10673 bp, 3 predicted proteins | sample Mtrugardesep15_FD_187529 | JGI IMG/M metagenome (GOLD analysis project Ga0209282, IMG submission 187529) | Root nodule microbial communities of legume samples collected from California, USA - M. trunc garden sep15 (SPAdes) (version 2) | ecosystem: Host-associated > Plants > Roots > Nodule...
GACATCTCCCTTGCTCTCTTTTTCTCTTCAGATCAAAAATATGCAACCTGCTGTCTGTGATTGTGAAGAAGGGGATTATGAGTATTTCAACTGTAAATATGGGCTTGTCCACCCAATTCAACCTTAGACCGTATGGGTCTTGGCCAAAAAGCCCAAAAATACAAGCATGTGTTCAAATTCCAGACCAGACACGGCAAGTAGATGTAGATATCTAAAATCCTTTACTTCAATTGAGTTAAGGTTTTTGCGTGTGTTTAGCAATTTAGGGGATTTAACTCAATTTTGGAGTTTTCTACTTTTCTCCTTCACAGAACTGTTTGGGTTTGATAAATTTCAATATGTTGCTTAGCGTTTCTGATTTAATACCATCAATCACTAAATTGCAGAAATCATGTCTATTAAAAAAACTACCGAATTGTGTAAAAAGAACTCAGTAAAAACAAAAATAGAGACAGCTACACTTATTTTAATTCCTGATTGACTAGCCTGGTTACAGTTATTTAGTCCATTTCATAAGCTTAGCAACATACATTATATAAACATTTTTGTCATATTCCAACACCAGATGTATATTAGTAAGTAATTCATTAGGCCTTAAGTAGAGTATTACTAAGTGGCCCATTAGGATTAAATAAAGAGAGGTATACTAGATTGCTCTCTTTATCTGTATACAATGGGGAACTCTTAGGAGTTGACGGGATAAGTTTTCGGACCTTTGTTCTCGGTGTAGGTAGAAAAAACCGGCCTCTACCACTATTTTCATTCACGTCAATAAATTTTGTTTAACTATCATTTGTTTCATCCTCGAGATCCAATCCTATCAAGATGTTCTTATGGCTCACTATTCCTACTCAAACAAATTTCGACTAATAGCTGATTATTATTATTATATTTGTGATTTGAAGCTTGATGCTCCGTACACACACTTGCTATCCCCGTCAAGTTTATAACAAAGAAAGAAATTGAACACAATTTTTATCAAAAACTATAATACAATTTCACCATGATAAAGTGCAAAAACTACAGAACCGTTACTTTTACGATATTGAATTGTAAAGAAAAAGATTGGGGTGAATGGAATAAACAAAACAATTGTTCGTTACCTGCGAATGTGTGAACCAAGAACGACGGCAGCCGAGGGCGGGATGAAGGACTGTACGGCGTCGGAGGGTTAGAGTTAGGGTTCGATGCTTTCAGATTTGATTTTTTGGGTTTTTCAAATCTTTTCTTTAAAAATGACAAAACGATGATTGTTTTGTTTTGTCCGGATAAAAAAAATACCAGATATTTAGAAGGAAAAAACTGTGTCACAGACTTTACGGGTTCACACATGTAAATAAAAAAATTAGTCATTTTAGTCGTTGAACGTGTAACGAGTAGTTATAATAGTATTTCAATGTATTAAAATTTTAAAATAGTTTTTTACTTTATCAATCAAAATAGTCCTTCATATTAAAATATTTCGTTAATATTGTCATATTAGTCATTCAATAGACTTACTTATTCATATTAGTCATTCAATAGACTTACATATTATCATATTAGTCCTTATAAATGCTTGCGTATTGTAATTAGGGACTATTTTGACTAACAAAGTGGACAATCAGAGACTATTTTGGAATTTTGATATATTGAAGAACTATTGTGACTATTTGTTACACATTCAGGGATCAAAGTGACTATTAACCCTAAAAAAGAGGACAGATCATGTCATAATCTAGGTTCTTTGTTGACTTTCGATTAACTTATGTTAGATTCTTGGTCTGACTGCTTCAATCGATAGGTCCAATTGATCCATCAAGTAGAAAATGTGACATCAACATGGACCATAAACATATTAGATTAACGTTGTTGTGCTACATTGAAGATTAACTTGGTGTTTATATATATTGGATATGTGCTCATGATTTTGTGGTGTGATTTACAAATAAACCAAACATACCAATTTCGTGGATCATAAAAACGACTAGTTCAATGTAGACCACAAAAAAAAAAATATATACTTGACTGATTTAAATTGTACAATCCGAATTGTACCAAACTCTCAAAAGTTCACGTTTTTACACTATCTTGGCAAGTTTCATGTTATATACTTTGAACCAATATTGGGACATAATTTGGAGGATGGATTGGTTTGCAAGTATTTGGAAGGGCAGTTTATTTACACGTGGGTATTTTGCTTATAAATACAAACTCATTGCTCACAAGTTCTCATCCCAATTCAAATTATCTCTTTTTCTTTATTTCTTTTGTTTTAGGGGCGAGGTTGCAATGATACCATTGGTCATCATTTATGCATAGGGTAAACGTTAACCTTCACAACAATAGTTATAGGGTTAGTATGAACTTGTGGAACATCCCATTTTAACTTGTATATCAGATCCGTTTAGATTTGAGATTATTCAAATAATTTTATACCCTTTCCTGCATTGTTATCTTGTTCTTCTGAATTCTTCCGAGGGTGCGTTTGAGGGATGAAAAACATTCTCCTCCTTCCAAGTTCCACCCATTCCACCCACCTTCTTCTACTACATATTTAATTTTAGGTGAATTTTTTTAGTAATAATTAGCGTTATGTTAGTAATAAAGCGTGATGAATTATTAAATTCCGTTGCCAATTTATATTATGTCATTTTAATAAATTGAGTTGAATTTTATCAAAGTTAGTTAAACATTATTGAAATTATAAAATATAAAATACATCAAACACGTTTCAATTTATAAAATTTAAACAAGGGTAAAACAATCAATTCAAAGAATGCGTGAAAAATCGTTAGGGCAGAAAAGAAATTCACATTAGAATGGCTTATAACACTCAACTTTAAAAGATGATAAAAACTGAAGTATTGAATCAAAAGACAAATGAATACTTAGGTATGATTTATTTTTAATATTTTATCTATTTTCACCATTCACATATATAAATACAAAGTAGAAATTGCAAGTATGAGTTGTCATGTTAGCAATCTCAATTTCTTTCAAAAATAAAATGTTAGCAATCTCAATGGAAGTAAAATATTTGCATTCTTTTATTTTCTAAATACATTATGGGATGTGATCAGCTTAACATTTTTTTAAGAAAACCTTTACTAATTGAGATTAAGATATTTTTTATATCATATTTGTACTTGACTTTAAGTGAATTGAATTGTAGTTTTTTTTTTAAGTCAAGAATGTATAGTTAAAACTTGTACATCATAATCAAAATTACACAAAGAAATATATTGAAATATATACACATTTTCGTGTAGCTTTATTTTAATTAAATACAAATAACTAATCTATGTATACGGTTGCAGTGTACAAAAAAATTGTTAACTCTGTTTAATTCAGTTTCTCCCTAATTAATCCCTTCTATAATCTACAATGACAGTAAACTTGTTTCCTAACTTTAGACTGAACATGTAAAGTTGTTTTTCAAGAAGATAAAGAATCATCCAATACTACATCTGTTTATTTTGTTGTTTGTGAAGAAACGAGTCTTTGAACCAATATATCTAATGCTTCCTTCATCCACCAATGCTGACAAACTTCTCTTGCTTGAGCAACAGTCATCTAATTAACCAAAAAAAATATTACAAAGAAAAAATTAGGGAAGTTTTCAAATATAATTTTTTTTAATCTAATTACTTATATAACATGCAAATTAAATAATTGAGTATATATAACATACCCATATTCTTCTCCTAACATTTTTCTCAGGCCACTGATCAAGTTGCTCCTTAACAAACAAGGGGAACATGTAACCTTCATAGTATACGCCATATCTTTTGCTAATGAAATTCCACTGCCCCAATTCACACTGTCATATGAATATCAAATTAACTATAATTCAGTTTCACTAGAATAAAAAAATATATATATATATATTTTCATAATCAAGAAGTGTCCAATTAACACCTCAACTAATCCTGTGACTCCTGCTTCTTCAAGGGATTCCCTGCAAGCTGCTTCTTCTACAGATTCATCAAGTTCCCATCCTCCCTGTTAAGATCAATCAAATATATAGGATATGTTAATTAATATTCCAATTAAGGGGGTTCCAAAAGCAAACTAATGTGCGAGTAACACTGAAATTAATTTGAAAAAAAGTGGATACCTTAGGAAACATTAGTCTCTGACTTTTCTGCGAACTAACCACTAGTACTTCCAATTCGTTGCTCCTATTACCATCTATGTCTTCTTTATATCTATAAGGTATGCATCTGCGCAAACATTATCAATAATAATATCATCAATATTATGAAACAAACAATGCAATAGATATACACAGTTAATGAGTTAGAGTAACTATACTGAAAATTATTTAAAATTTAAATTATTTTTCAATTACAGTATCTCTAGTAATTACCAACGAAAGAATTAAAGACAAATTTTATGTTTTTTTATCTCTATTTTTTTTGTCACTAATTTATGTTTTTTAACAGTGAATTGAGCTAAATACGTGATATATTGAGCTAAATACGTAAAAAAAGTCACTTCTCAATTTCCAGGAGTGAGTACTGTATATGAGCAATGTCACCTACCAAATATTTTTGCAACGTGAAAAATGAAGTGAATACTATTTGGCAGTCACAAACCCTATATTATTATTAATTACAAATAAAATAAATATAAGTAGTACTACTCACCCTACAACTTGGCGGCCACCCATGTTGTTATATCTCTGCAACTCCCTTCCAGAGCGAGATAACAAACAAACCATCTTTCAACACAACTTTAACAACTAACAAATTGAACAGAGATCAAGTACGTTTTTAGTATACTACTGATGATGTATGATAAGAAAGAAGGAAAAGTGAAGATAGGTTAACTAGATATGTCTTAGAGGAAAGGTATATATATATATATATAGAAGTTCTAACCAGACATACCAAACGCGTTATTGTCGCGTTCCTTCTTCACATGGAATGTTAAAATAATAATGCTGATTTCTATGATGTCATTATATGGAATGTGGAATATAATATCTATCTATAATATAATAATGAAACGATGTTTAGATTGAGCCTTCTGTGTCGTTTCGCAAATATTTTCAACTGGCATTTTGTTAGGTCAAAATTAAATATATAGCTGCTTGTTGAGTCTCCGATAGGATCATGAGCTAGCAAAATTAGTACAGTCGACACGGCTTAATATAGAAAAAATAGACTCGTGATTCCAAGTTGACTGAGAAAGAACACGTTTGGCCCATATGCAATGGTTCTACTTACATGCTGTCGTTGATGATAGCGATGCAGGAGCCAAACACTGCACCATGCGTAGAACACTATCCACTATCGGATAAAGTACAAAATTAATGCATAATCAAACATATATAAAATTTAAACATTAGATTTGCTCCTGACTTATACATCTACAAAATCATGGTTAGAATTAAATGCATAATCAAACAGATAATAAATTTAAACACTGAATTTGCTCCCGACTTGAAATATCTTATTGGACAAAAAAAAATAGTGATGCAGGAGAGTTACTATATAGTATGTCAATGACTTTTATTTTTTTTTCTTTTTTTTAAATGAATTTCAATTATCTTAAAAAAAACCCTTAAATAAATCTCATATCAATCTACCTCAAGAGATTATTTTGTATTGCATGTAACTTTGCATAGGAGGCTAAGTATCATTAATTTTCACTTTATTAATTTTTTATTGTAATTATTCAATTTATTGTTTTTGTTTTTAATAGGTTTAATAATAAGAGGTAATTCCATTTGAGACACTATTACAAATGGTACATCTCTCGGTTGGATCGAAAACTTGATTCAAATATTTTTAATTTCGCACTTTAGTTATTGTTCTTTTGTTGTTGGTGGTAATGTTCCATTATTTTCTTCATATTTCATTGACTGTTATAATTCTATTTTAGACACTATGATACATTAAACACACAGACATATTTCCCAATAGTTATTTGAAGCTCGATTTATCACGTTTGTGGTGAATCTATTAAAAACTATTGAGAATATTTTACTAGAGTTTTAAATAGATTCACCACAATCGATGTTAAAAACTTGATTTATCACATTAAAACTATTGGTGAACCTCGATTTATTATAATAAGAAATATGCCATTAACAGATGCAAAGGCTACTGCATAAACTAATTTCAAAGCCTCCAGGACAAGTCAAGTTGGCTAATATCCTCTTGAACAAGTTCAAAAATACTCTAACCTCTTGGCCATGAGGCCTCACCTTCATCTAATTACTTGAGAAATGGAGTAAGTCACTTGGGTTGGAGGATGCACATTTATTTCTATTGCATTTAAATTGAAAAGTGATGTAAAATGAAGTGTCCAATCATATATTTATATTTATATTGGATTTAAAATTCAAATATTACAACAGCCTTGTGCAGCCAAACTCTGAATGTGTTCTGCACACCGAGAATCAAACACACACTTTCACATGACCAAATATTTTATAGAAGATGTTAGTATGAATGGTTTTCTTCTTGCAACTTTTCAAAGAAACATTTGACATGAAAGCTTTATTGCAGTTTAAGTTGTTAACCAAAGTCCTAAGAATCATTTTTATACAACTTAAATTGGTCCCTATAGTCTATGGTGTTAAAATGTGTCACAATGCCTGCCACTTCATAACAAACGGAATTATAATAATAATAATCATAATAAAAAATAGAAATTGGCTTAGTTCAAGTTATAATCCACTGTGCCAAATAAATGCTAATTTATAGAAAATTACTGTTTATTTTGACAGGTTGCAGGACCAATACTACTCATGTCAACAAATAGTACAAATGTTAACCTTCTATGCGTATTAATTACATCATATGATGATTTTTTTTTGTTTCCTAGAACTATAAATTCGTTAAATCCCTTAAGTTATGGAAACTCAAATGAAATTAATATGTAAACCTCAATATAGTAAATTCTAACCAGATTCATTTTTTCTCAAAAAAAAACAGATTCATTTATCATATGATTTTTGAAATGCATAATATTTTTTTTTTCAGCAATGTAACTTTCTCATATACCTGTTAAAAAGGTTAATAGCTTTTTTTGTTTAACATCTGTAACTGCAGTACCTCTTATCTACTATGTCTTGCAGCTTTACCTATCATTGGTTGGCTCAATAGTCTTAGTCCCATTCATTTATAATGGTGCCGACTATGGGTGGAGCAAATGTTACGAGTATATGCTTTTATGTAATGATTTGATCATACATTAGGAAAATTGCTGAAGTTATGAAATGATTCGCTTTTGCTTTGGTCAATCCTAGCTTAGAATCCTATCATACTACTGGTCAGAGATGTAATCAAATCATGAAACCTAAAGTGAAGGGGAGACGTCATTGAGCACAGATAGATAGGGGTGTGCTGCACAGACATGAACTCAAATTCACTACAATCAATAATGAACCAAATTCTATTTAGTCGGATAATCTTGCAGTTTTATAGTCATCGCATCGGAGACCTTCTGATTGAAATTGAACAATTAAAATTTAAAGCTCGGGAAATAAATCAAAAATACTCCGCAGTTATTTGACATATAGGGAATCAGTTTCTTCAATAATGTTTGTAGCCACTGCAATCAGTCATCTCGATCATCCGATACAAATTCTATGATTCAGATTGTTGACTTCGGCTAAACTAAAACTAAAAAATTTCAATCATCTAATCCCCATCAACGGCTGAGATCATTGATTGCAGTGACCGTTGATTGTATAGAATCCATTTTCACGATACAAAACTATCAAAGCAAAACAATAGCTTAATATAGAACAGAGTGCAACCTATAAGGACTAAAGATAGTAGAAGAAACCAATTCCACATATTAAATATTATTCTTTCATAAAGTTCATAGTACAACAACATCATTTGAACAAGCCTTTCCAAGTCCCAAACTCTATTTCTTGCCAATAGCAGCTCTCCACTTGATCTGAAGAGCTTTGGAAAGCTTAACAAGTCTCTCAGTCTCAGGTATAAGCCCCTTCACAGCAGGGTCAGAAGCAAATCTCTCAGCCTATTTCACCAAATTAGGAGCCTTTTCTTCAACCAATACTTTCCTTTCATACTCATGCTCAATCACACTAAGCCATCCCAAAAAGCTACCAAATGCAGTATCAAGATAACCAATCCTATCACCACTGAAAAAGGGCTTTCCATTGCGGCATTTGTCAAAAGCTTCCTCCATCCTCTCGACCACTTCTTCCAATACCTCTATGGCTTCCTTTCATCCTCTCCTTCAACAGTAATTATGCTTTGCATAGGAGGAAACCACTATTCCATTTCCACACAAAATAATAAAATCAAAAAGTTAAACTTCACAAGACATTAATACGATGGTTTGGTTCTGAAAATTCTCAAATGTTCAGTCATTTTTAAGACGATTTTTAGAAAGATGTTTGTTTGCCATTAGCACTATAGCTTTGTTTAGCCGTGTTTCGATAAATAACTTATTTAAAAGCTTATAGCATAAGTGCTTACATCTAAGCTATTTTTTAAAGGACTTTTACATAAATGGTCTCTGAAAAGTGATGAATCACTGGAGCTTTTGTGATTGAATCAAGGCGCGTTAATTCCCTAGAAGTTGCAAGATAATATATCTGTTCCAGAACAAGGTAAGTGTCAAAATGCGCTATATATAGATTGTTTGAGAGAGCTTATAAAAACAATGTACGTCATGTTCATAAACTGTTTTTGCAGTTTATTTCCGTAAGCTCTACATGATATCGTGTGAAAAAAAGCCTATAGTTTAGATGCAAACAATTTGACTTTCTTTTATCTTTTGTTATAAAATAAGATTATACATAAGCACTAAGTGTTTGTGCTATAAACGATTAATTAAATTGCTTATCCAAACATGAAATATATCTGTTCAGTTGCTTTCTAAATAACTCAGCTTTCGGGCCAAACTCAGTTTTACAAAAACTAGATCTAGGATAAACCTTGATATTATCCTAATTTTTAGGCCTAACTCAACTCTATTTAGACGGTATCTCTAATTAATGTGAAACTCTGATTTTATTTTTCTTCCAATTTTTTTTTTTACATGGACTCCATCTATATATGGTTGTGTATTGTCTTTTTTATCTTTTCTTTTTCATACTCATATCCTTGACAATTTCTTATACTATTACCATACAGTATTACTTGAAATTTAAATAGGTATCATACCCTATACCGGTTGTTGAGCCAAAACAGTGGAATTACGAGGAAGACAGTCTCCCAAGAGTTCTGGCATATGTCTATGACGATACTGAGTAATTGTAAGTATGCTATCAGTACAAAGTTTACAAACATTGGAATTGCGATATCCACCCAAAGTATATCAGTAGATACCTAAACAATTCATAACAAGAGTAGAGTTAGCAAGTCCAAACACTAAATATAAAATTAAGATGTTTATGCTTATAATGAATTATCATGTATGTTTGAACAACTGAATTATGGCCAGGGACGTTCAAAATCGTGGTTAATTATGTTCAAGAAATGGTTAATGAGTTATGACACTTTGTTATAACGATATACTGAACCAAATTTTTGAACAACATTAACCATCCAAATTGTTGTCGAGTTTTGTTCCCAAAATATCATTTCTCATTCAAAGAATGGTCTAGTTTATGTTGGGTTGTTTACTAAAGCATGAACCCAAACATTAAAAGGAATGTTGAATGAAAACTCACACGAATCAAAATTCTGCCAGAAGTAGTATCAAAGAATGACATTGGTGCATGAAGGATACATTGAAGCATTCCAATCAAGAAGCTTTGAGATGTCTTTAAACCCAAATATGTAAATAAGAAACCTCTTACCATAACAACTATGCATGTAACAACAGCTATAACAGCATAGACAGTAATGAAAGTAAAACAAAGAATGCCAGAATCATCTGCAGTTGCAAATGCTAGCCAATAATCACCAGCCAAAATGACAAAACCCAAGCCACCGGCATTGCTAGCATGAGTGCTATTCCCCACCATCCAAATGCTTCTGTGAAATACTGTTTGTATACTTTAAGGATCATTTGTCCAGTTTCTCTTTCCTCGTCTTCAATGAGCTTTGCTGCAGTTTTTTCAGACTTGGATTGATCTTCAGAAGAAGACTGCTTTTCGCCCAAGCTTTTTTTTTTCTTTTTCGATGGGATGCGAGCTGGTTTTTGAGATTGAGCTGAATCATTACTAGTTTTATCACTTGTTTCTGCTATCTTCATTGAGGATTCATGAGCCTCCAGAAGTGCACCAAAATTTAGACCTGCTTTGAGAAGTTCATCATACTTTCCACTTTGCACTACTCTCCCTTCACGCATCACCTTTAAAGTTGGTGTCAACATGTAAGTATAGCTAGCCCGGTTCAAAATACTAATAGATGTTATGTATGCGCGCATAATACTATATGTTATTTTACCTTTAAAAATTAGTAGCTGGCTTTAGAGGAGCAAAATCCAATAGAGAAATAGGAAAAATTATGTATATGTAAGTAAATAATGCAATTTGTTTTTTGGTGAACGCATGACAGAATACATAGTATAACCTTTGAATAAGACCTACTACATGAAGAGTACTGTCGCTATATATTGGTAAGATAACTTGGGAAAAATTGAATTGAGCCATCATTTACAGAAAAACTCAAACATTTTAGGTACTTGTTGTGAGCTTATACATACCATTATAGAGTCAACATTATGCAAGAAATCAACTTGGTGTGTTA